>VOFK01002366.1_pt1 | contig 18477 bp, 27 predicted proteins | sample 5384121 | NCBI WGS metagenome assembly VOFK01 (sample SAMN12384730, study PRJNA508395) | human gut metagenome | isolation source: healthy gut J | host: Homo sapiens
TGCGGCCTGCAAGCGCTTGCGCAGTATCTGCCGCATTATCGGCAATGCGTTCTCGTCATTGTGATTCTCGATTCAGTTGCGGAAGGTGGTGCGGAGATGGCCGGTGACCTCCTGCCCCGCGTAGATGCTCAGTCCGATGACCGTGCCGTCGATGGGCGCGACCGCGTTGGCGTAGGCCGCGTTCTTCTCGGCTTCCTCCAGCTTCTTCTGTGCCGACTGCAGGCTCTGCTCAAGGTCGAAAATGGTGTTCTCGGTGTTCTCGCCGTTGACCTGCACCAGCAGCTGACCGGCGGAAACGGAGAGATAGTCGATCAGATTGGTGGATACGACCGTGCCGGACGGAATGCTCAGCTCACTCGTGCGGTAGTAGTCGAGCTTGCCGGTCTCATAGGGATAGACCGTCTCGCCGTTCACGGCCACCGTGGCGGAGGCCGCCATATCCTTGGCGAGCACGCCTGCGTTCGGGACCACGATCTCCACGCTGAAGAGCTCCGGGAGCCCTCGCTCGTCACGCGCTTGACCATATGTACCTTTTCCACCGTGCCCTCGACCGTTGCCATCAGCGCGGGGATCGAGACCTGCACGGTCTGTCCGGCATAAAGCTTGCTTGTAGGCGTAGCTGTAATACTGCGTGAGGCGCATCCGCGTGTCGTCCACGAGCGTGGCGACCTTCTGACCGCTGACCTCGTCGCCCACCGTGAGCTTCACGGTCTCGAGGAGCTTGCCGGCGTAGGGCGCGGTCAGATTGAGCGCCGCGATGTCCTTGTAGGCCGCGTTGAGCTGCTTCTGATAGCCCTCGATGTCCGTCTTTGCCTCGCGGACCTCCTTCTCCGCAGCTGGAGAATTATAGGTGAAAAGAGGGTCCCCCGCCATGACCTGCTGGCCCTCGGTGACAAACACATCCGTCACGGTGCCCTGCCGTGGCAAGCGTGATGCTCTCGCTGTTCTTTGCCTTGACCATACCGCCGCTGCCCTCCACGGTGGAGGTGATCGAGCCGTACATCACCGTGTCTTTCACGACCTGCTGCTCGCCGGCGCCTTCCTTCTTGCCGAAGTGCCGGTAAAGCCCGAAGCCAAGCGCGATCACCAATACGAGTGCGATGATGCGGCGTGTGGTCTTTTGCGCTTTTTCCTGCTCTTCGGCGGCGTTGGAGCGCTGCCCGGTGCGCCGGCAGGGGTAGGCGTTTCTACGGCGCTCTGCGCCGGCGTCGTCTGCGCGACGGGTTCCATCGCCTGTTCCATGTTGCTGTTCTTCCTTTCCCGGATTTGCTGTGTGTAATACACTTCATACAGTATAACACAGGTTTCTTAAGAAGTCTTTGCGAAATGGTTACAATTTGGAAACAAAATGTAACCACTTCTTCGTTGTGCTATTGTTAAGACGAAATTGTGTCCTCTTTTGTTCCTGCATTTTCAAAAAAATTTCGCTCTTTTTTTCGCGTCTGCGCGGCATGGACGAGCAGGCAGACGATGAACACGCTGCTGCAATATCCGAAGACCGGATAGACGACGCTGATGAGGTCGCCGAAGCCGACGCTGCTCGCGGCGTAGCCCAGCGCTCCCAGCGCGAGAATGAACCATCCGCGCCGCTTCTCCACGCGCTCCGACCTCGCCGAGGCGTAGGTCGTGATGGCGACAGTCATGGACAGCGCCGAGCCGTACATACACAGCAGGAGCAAAACGCCGTAGACATAGCCCAGCGGGCGGCTGAGGCCGTAGGCGAGCGCCAGCATCGGCAGCTCCGCGTCCGCAGTCTCCGGCACGGCCATCACCGCAAGCAGCACACACTGTAAGCGATGAGCAGAAGCAGCGCCGTGCCGAGGAGCACGCCGCGGCGCGCCGCCCTTTTGGAGGATGCTGCCTCGCCGAGCGGCGCTAAAATGCCGACCGAGCCGAAGAAATTATAGAAGGCGAAGGTCACCGCGCCGAAGGCCGCGCTGCGCATGAGCGGGATTGCTCCCCCTCCGCCGTGCCGAAGGCCGGAAGGCTCACGCCGTACCGCGCGAGCGCCATGCCGCCGAAGAGCAGCGTGAGCGCGACGATCACCGGCACGATGAGCGAAAAGGCTCCCACCGCGCCGCGCAGCGCCCCGCAGCGCCACAAGCGTCACGAGCACAGCCATCAGCGTCCGGCCGAGCCACGTCGGCAGCGAGAAAGCTGCTCGAGCAGCGCGCCGCCGCCGGCGTACATGATCGCTATGACGCCGAAGAGCAAGATCAGCTGCAGCGCAGACGACAGCTTCCGCAGCCACGCCAGCCGCTCCCACGGCACGAGCACCGCGTCCATCTCCGCGATGCCGGTGCGGGAAATGATGTACATCAGCGCCAGCCCAAACACCGCAAGCAGCACCATCGCCGCAAGCACACCGAGCAGTCCCCCGCCGCTGAACGAGCCGAAAAACTGCCACAGCTCCTGCCCCGACACATAGCCCGCGCCGAGAAAGGAGCCTGCAAAGGTCAGGCCGATGCTGCCCGCATTCCACTTCTTCTCTTCCAAATCCGATCTCCTCCGCTGTTTCTTCTGTAGACTCCGCTTATGATACCGTTTTTCGCCCGCAGCGTCAAGGGATTTCGGGCCAAAGAAACTTTACGCTTTCTACACATTTTCTTCTTGATTTTTTTGTGTAACTTGCTATAATCAAATTTGCGTTTTTTATCCATATCAAACATACAAACATTTTGAAGGAGTGAACCGGCAATGAGCAAGACCTACATTCCCGCCCACTATCATACGCCGCTGAACGTTTACGAGATGCAGCGCGCCATTGAATTCATCAAGAGTAATTTTCAGGTCAACCTGAGCAACGCGCTCAATCTGCGCCGCGTTTCCGCTCCCCTCTTCGTGGAAGAAAATTCCGGTCTGAACGATAACCTCAACGGCGTGGAGCGCCCCGTCAGCTTCGATATCCCCGACGTCGGCCACAACGCGCAGGTCGTGCAGAGCCTCGCCAAGTGGAAGCGTCTGGCGCTCAAGCGCTACGAGTTCAATGTCGGCAAGGGCCTGTTCACCGATATGAACGCCATCCGCCGCGACGAAGAGGTGGACAACCTCCACTCCATCTACGTCGATCAGTGGGACTGGGAAAAGGTCATCGACGCCGGCGACCGCAACGTCTCCTACCTCAAGCGCACCGTGCGTGACATTGTCGGCGCCATCGTCGAGACGAACGACGCGCTCGGCATCGCCTTCCCGAGCCTGCACACCAAGCTCTCCCGCGACGTGTTCTTCATCACCACGCAGGAACTGGAGGACAAGTACCCCCGACCTCACCCCCAAGCAGCGCGAGGACGCCATCTGCCGTGAGCACGGCACCGTCTTCCTGATGCAGATCGGTCTTACCCTGCACTCCGGCATCAAGCACGACGGCCGCGCGCCCGACTACGACGACTGGACGCTCAACGGCGATCTGCTGTTCTGGAACGATGTCCTGGGCCGCGCGTTTGAGGTTTCCTCCATGGGCATCCGCGTCAGCCCCGAGAGCATGGACCGCCAGCTCACGCTCGCCGGGTGCGACGACCGCCGGAAGCCCGTTCCACAAGATGCTGCTCGCCGGCGAGCTGCCTCTCACCATGGGCGGCGGCATCGGTCAGGAGCCGTCTTTGTATGCTGATGATCGGCACCGCCCCATCGGCGAGGTGCGAGGTCAGCCTTTGGGACGACGACACCCTCAAGACCTGCGCGGACGCCGGCATTCTGCTGCTGTAAGCGCAATATCGGTCGAAGGGAAGCCGCGGCATTGCCGCGGCTTCCTTTCTCTTTGTTCAGTCCTTTTCCTGGAAGGCTCGGATGTAGCGGATCAGCATCTCCGCCGTACCCTCCATGCCAAACGTCGCTTTTGACCGTGAGATCATAGGCGCGGGCGTCGCCCCACTTCATCTCGCAGTAGTAGTTGTGGTAAGCCTTACGCTGGTGGTCGACCGTGCGGATCTCCTCGATGGCCTCCTCTGCGGAGAGCCCCTTTTTCTCCATCACGCGGCAGAGCTTGGCGTGCGGATCGCCGCCGATGAAGAGGCTGACGCGGTGCGGATCGTCCTTGAGCACCTGCTCACCGCAGCGGCCGATGAGCAGGAAGGATTCCCGCCGCCGCCTTGGCGCGGATCATATCAAAGGTCTTTTCCGCCACGTTGACCTCAAGCGAATTGGAAAATCGCCCGATGCGGCGGGAGGCAAAGAAGTTGACCGGCTTCTCGTCCATCCGGCGGATCAGCTCCTCGCTGTAGCCCTCGGAGACGATCTCCGACTCGATGGAATCCTTGTCGTAGAGCTTGATGCCGAGTTCACGGGTGATCATGTCGGCTATGTAGTGGCCGCCGCTGCCGTGCTCACGGCCCATGGTAATGATGATCTGGTCTTTCATCGTGGTATACTCCTTTCTTCTCTCAGAGGTAGCGCAGGAACAGACACACCGTGGACACCGCCATCACGAGGACCGTGGCGGGCACGCAGTATTTGCAGTAGCGCCCCCAGCCGATGGGATAGCCGCCCTTGGCGGATACCGAGGTGCCGACCACGTTCGCGCTCGCGCCGATGGGCGTCGCGTTGCCGCCGAGGTCCGTGCCGAGGGACAGCGCCCAGGCCAGCACGCCCACGTCCATGCCCTCGACCGCGGCGATGGAGCGGATGACCGGGATCATCGTGGCGGCAAAGGGATATTGTCCACAAAGGCGCTGGTGACGGCGGAGAGCCAGAGAATGATGACGACGATCGTCGCCACATGGCCGCCGCTGATGTTGGTGATGAAGCGCGCGATGATATCCAGCACGCCCGTCTTTTCCAGCCCGCAGACGCGAGACGAACAGGCCGATGAAGAAGAGCAGCGTTTTATAGTCCACGCCGCGGATGACCTCGAGCACCGTCGCCCTTCCGTGCGACAGCGCCATCACAAGCAGCGTCAGCGCTGCGACGATCACGCCGATGCACGCGACGGTCAGCCTGGTCTGCGCGTGTGTCACAAGCAGCGCGACCGCCAGCAGGAATACGGCAGCGCTCGCGCCGAAGGCTCTGCGGTCCGTGATGGCGCTCGACGGCTCCGGGCAGACGACCGCCCGCCGTTCGCGCGCCCTCACGCAGCAGCTCCTTGCGGAAGCACAGCCAGAAATAGACGGCGACAGCCGCGAAGCAGACCGCGACGATCGCGCCGGTATTTTCGATGAAGTCAAAGAACGTATAGCCAAGCGAGGTGCCGATGATGATGTTCGGCGGGTCGCCGCACATGGTCGCCGCGCCGCCGAGGTTGGCGCAGAAGACCTCCGACAGGATCATCGGAACGGGGTCGAACTTCATCGTCTGCGCCAGCTCCAGCGTGACGGTCGCGAGAAACAGCACGACCGTGATGCTGTCGATGAACATCGAAAGCACCGCCGAAAGGCCATGAAAGCAGATGAGCAGCGGCACCACATGGTAGTGAACGAGCTTTGCGAGCGACAGGCACAGCCAGCGGAAGAAGCCCGCCTTGCCGAGTCCCTCGACCATGATCATCATGCCCGCGATGAAGAGGGATGGTGGCACCAGTTGATGCCCGCCGTGCTCTCCTCGCCGGCTCCGTACCAGAAGCCCGCCGTGAAGAACGAGCGGAGATTGAGCGCCTCCCAGATCGTCGCGGGTGAGCGCATACAAAGCCCAAACACAAGGACGAGTACCAAGCAAGGCTCCGCTGACGAGCGTGATGATGTGGCGCTCAAACTGATCGAGGATAATCAGAAGGAACATCCCGAGAAAAATACAGATCGCAATGACCTGCGCAAGCATAGCAGTGACCCCCATTTCAAGATGCAAGTGAGGGTATTATACGTCTGCCGCGCAGGTCCCCGCAATCGAAAAAGCACAAGATTTTGCGTCAGAAAATTAAGAAAGCCGCTATATTTGCTAATTTTTCCGTTAAGAGCCTTGCCGCCCGGCAGCGCCGCCCGTCCGACACGCGGACACCGGTCTTCCGTCTGCGGCGCTCGAAAAAGAGCGGCAAGCGCCTGTCCTCTCGCGGCTCTTTCCTCATCTGGTAGCGCTGGCGGGATCAGTCCCGCGCGCATGAGATAGTAAACGATGCTCGGCACGACGGCGAGCTGGAGCACGATGCCCGGCAGCGCCGTGACGAAGCTCGCGGCGATCCATGCCTGCATGGTATACTGTCCCGCCATGAAAAAGAGAGCCTTTTGTCACACCGGAGACAAGGCGGCCGACCAGCATTGCGGCGACGAGCGACAGGTAGAGGTCGGCATAGGTCTTCCCCGTGCGTACAAGGCACAGCATTAGGCCAGTCGTCAAGCCGTAGGCCGCGCACTCGACCATCATAGCAGGCATCAGGGCCGCTGTCGGCATTCCGGTGAGAACACTTGAAAGCATGGGGCCAAGCAGGCCGCAGACCGCGCCGTAGGGAGCGCCGCAGACCATGCCGCACAGCAGCACGGGAATGTGCATCGGCAGCATGATCTTGCCGCCGTTCGGGATGGAATGGAATGCCATTGGCAGGACAAGGCACAGCGCGATGTTCACGGCGGTGAGGACAAGTCGTTTGGTAGCGGTCATTTGCGTTGCTTCTTGCACGGATCGGATTCCTCCTTATCTTTGGTATGCTTTTAGTTTACAACAGAAAATCTCTCCCTGCAAGCCCCACGGGGATAAAATTTGAAGGCGGCGACACAGGGCTGTGCCGCCGCTTCCCCTTTTCCCCGTTATTCCGCGAGCCTTGCGTCAAAGGTCAGCGTGACCGTGATGGGCTGACCGTCCTGCACGGAGAGGAAGAAGCCCTCGCTGTAATAATACTCCCCCTCGATCCGCGCGTCGTAGCGCATATCGACATTCTTCCACGCGGCGGAATAGTCGGCATCGCCCGCCCAGCGGTCCGCGTCGATCTGGGCAATCACGCTGCGGATGTTGAAGAGGCTCGTCCCTTTTGCGCCGCGGCGAGCGCGAGGTACGCCACGCGGGCGTTCTCATCGCCCGTGCCGTAGATCGTTTCCGCCGTTTCGGTATACGCCCAATGCACGGCACGGGCGTTTGTCCGTCTCCACGGTGAACGGCGCGGGACCGTCGCCCCCCGCCGAAGTAGACCACGTTCTCATATTGGTTCTCCGCCCACTCGCCGTTTTCGTCGAGCGACCAGCGCTCACCATAGTCGAAAAAGTCGCGGTAGAAATTGACGTTCTCCGCAAATTCTGCCACGGTCAGGTCGCCGCGGTTCGGCGGCAGCATGGCGGCAAAGCGCCATAGCGACGGTCAGCGTGCCCGCGCACAGCCCAGCTTACGCCGCACAGCGCAGCGCCATCTTTCCGTGCCGCGTGCCTGTCGAAGCGCTCGGCGCTGTTCTCCTCCCCATGCCGCCCCGGCCTGCGCGTATAGCGTCGGTAGCTGAGGTAGCTACACACAAGCTCCACAAGCGGCAAGGCCGAGTCCGGCGCCGGTAAAACCACACGAGCTGCCGTTCGGTTCAGCGCTTCGCTGTAGCTGACGTTCGCCCGTCCGGCGCGCGTGCACGATGCACCATGCACCACTTGCCGGCGGTCGTGCCGAAGCGCGCGAGCAGCAACGGCTCGGAGGAGCAGCAATCCCCAGCCGATCAGAGCGCAGACGATGTCCTCCCACCGGGAAACGGTTGTAGTTGCGGTGCAGCAGCACATACTGCACAAAGGAGACCGGAAGCCCCACGAGTGCGAGGTCGATGCCGCGGGCAAAGTAGCGCCGCCACGGGTGCGGCTCGGCAACGTCCCGCTGCTTCGCCGCTGCGTCCGGCTCAAAGCCGTTGAGGTAGTCCTCCGGGCCGTAAAGGCGGAATAGCTTGTCACCTCTCGCGAAATGGCATCGCATACGTTGCCGCGAGCAGACGCTGACCCTCAGCTCTCCAGCGCCGCGCTGCGCTTCTCGCATGGCGGCGGCAAGCTCCAGCTCGCCGGATTGCAGCCTTCGGATCTCCTCGAGCGAAAAGCCGAGACTTCGCAGCAGCGCGATGCGCAGCAGCGTCTCCAGATCCTCCTCGCTGTGTCGCGGTATTTGTTCTCCCGCCGCACGGGGAGCGATCAGACCCTCCTGCTCGTAGTAGCGGATGTTCGCGCGCGTCAGGCCGCTGCGCTCTTTCGATCTCTTTGATGTTCATAGGCTCTCCTTCCGCGCTCTGCGCCGATCCTTCCCAATGCTATGATACCGCATTGTAAGGCATAAAGCAACTTGACAGTCAAGCCCTTTTTTCCAAATTTTTCGGTCATATTCGAGCCTGTCTCCCGCTATGGATAGAGATAGACACAAAAAATCTGGGAGATCGGAGGGCTTTTTTTTATGACCATTCCTTCTATCGGAGCTACGGCTTCCTTGCCGCGATGCTCGCCTGCATCGTGCTCGGCTGCGCCGTCGGCGCGGCCTGGCCCAGGGCTGTCTGCCTTGAGCCGCTCGGCACCGTGTTCATCAACATGATGTTCTGCCTCGTCGTGCCGCTGGTGTTCTGCTCGCTCGCGGGCAGCATCGCCAATACGCGCTCGCGGCGCAGGGCGGGGCGCATCCTCGGCGCGACGCTCGGCGTCTTGTTGTCACCGGGCTGCTCGCGGCCTTTATCATGCTGGTCATCGTGCGTGTCTTTCCCCGGTGCTGACGCCGTGGACCGATGCCGCGGCGGGCACGGTGGACGATCCCGCGCCGCTTTGCGACGCTGCTCGTCAACTTCTTCACCGTCAACGATTTCTCCGCGCTGCTCTCGCGGCGGGCGATGCTGCCGCTGATCGTCTTTTCCCTGCTCTTCGGCTTCTCGGTCTCCGCCTGCGGCGGGCCGGATACCGTAACGGCGCGGGTGCTGGACGACGCGACAAAGTGCCTTTTGAAGATGGTCTCGCTCGTGAGCTGCTACGCCCCCATCGCCTTCTTCGGTTTCTTCTTCGCCGCGATGGTTGCAAGCTACGGCGCGCAGATCACGGCGTCCTATGCCCGCGCGATGCTGGCCTACTACCCGCTCTGCTTCGTCTATGCGCTGCTCGCCTTCCCGCTTCTGGCGTATCTCGGCGGCGGGCGCGAGGGGTACGGCGGCTGCGGCGGCACATCCTGCGCCCCGCGGTGACCGCGCTCGGCACCTGCTCGTCCGTCGCCACCATTCCGGCAAATATGGAGGCCGCGGAGGACAGCGGCATCCCGCACGAGGTCGCGGATCTTGTGCTGCCGCTGGGCGCGACGATGCACATGGACGGCTCGTGCTTCAGCTGCGTGCTCAAGGTCGCGTTTCCTCTTCGGCGTGTTCGGCCTGCCGTTTGAGGGCGCGGGACTGTTTGCCGAGGTGTTGGCCGTGGCGGTCTTTTCCTCCGTCGCCATGAGCGGCATCCCGGGCGGCGGCTACATCGCCGAGTTCATCCTCTGCTCGCTCTTCTTCCCCGACCGGATGGCGGTTGCCTACCCCATCGCCGTCACCATCGGGAATCTGGTCGACCCGCCCGCCACGATGGTCAACGCCGCGGGCGACTACGCCGCTTCCTTCCTCGTCGCCCGCATCACCGAGGGCAGCGGCTGGCTGGAGCGCACGGACGGCGAGCGCGCTGCATAGCAGAAAAGCATCTGCCGCAAGGCAGATGCTTTCGTTTATTGCTTGCGCCTCCCTCTTCGAGGTAGGGCGAATACATCATGATGGCGTCGTTGCGCACTACGGGCTTCTCGTCGAGCAGCACACCGTCCGCGTCGAAGCGCTGCTGCCAGAGCACGTTGTGGCGCGTGTAGCCGCCCCAATACTCCGCGCGCATCTCATGATCGCGCTCGACGATCTCATAGCGGCACTCCGACGCGGCGGAGCAGCGCCACTCACCGATGAGGTCGTGCTCGCCGACGGCGACGAGGAGCTGATAATCGTCTGCCGTGTCGTTGCGGATCATCAGGTCGCCGTAGGGATAGAAGCACGTTGCGCCCGAGCCGAACGGCTGTGTGCGGTCGAATCCGGAAAGACGTCGTAGCCGTGGCGGTGGCGCTCGGTGACGGTCAGCGGCGTGTGGAGCGTCATCCAGAAAAATGAGGTTCGAAAGCTGGCACAGTCCCCCGCCGACGCCCGCAACGGCTCTGCCGTTACGCAGCAGCATACCGGGCAGATAGCCGCTTCCTCGCCGTCGGGCGGCCGATGAGATACCAGTAGCTGAAGGTCTGTCCCGGGCGGAGCACGATGCCGTTCACCCGCGCGGAGGCAAGGCGGAGATTTGTCACCTTGTTCTCCTGCATCCACATATCCACATCCCGCAGCCTGCGCATCAGGGGCGTTTTTTGTGGCTCGCCGCGCTGTAAGGCAGGATCGCCTCACAGCGCTCGCGTGTGAAGGATCTTCGCTCCTTGATCCACAGGAGCTTGCGCAGGGTCCCATAGTAGGCCCCGCCGAGAGCGAGGCGCAGGTCGGAGCGGGCAACGGGTTCTTTCATCGGTCGTTCCTCCTTGATTTTTCTTGTTTCTATTCGCGCGGTCCGGGCAGAAAGCACTCTCCCTCGCGCCGCGCGGTCATGGTGCCGGCGGACAGCTCGGTGAGCGCGGCGTCAAAGCCCGCCGCATTCTCCTGCGGCAGCAGGATGCGGACGCTCACCGCCGCGCCGAAGTCCGTGCCCTCCACCGTGCCGCCGTGGGCGGCGGCGAGCAGCTTCAGGCGCTCGAGCATCGGATAGGGACAGTCCACCGTCACGGCAGACCACAGGCGCATCCTCGCCTTTCCCGCCGCGTCAAGCGCGTCCTTTGCCGACTTCGCGTAGGCGCGCGTCAGCCCGCCCGCGCCGAGCAGCACGCCGCCGAAATAGCGCGTCACGACGCAGACGACGTTCTCCATGCCCTCGCGCTGAAAGGACGTTGAGCATCGGCTGACCGGCGGTGCCCTGCGGCTCGCCGTCGTCGCCGTAGCGCACCACGCCGCCCTCGTGCAGGACGTAGCACCAGCAGTTGTGGCGCGCGTCGTAGTATTTTTTCCGCATTTCGTCGAGAAAGGCGCGGGCCTCGGCCTCGGTCTCCACGCGGCGGACGTGGCCGAGAAAGCGCGAGCGCTTTTCGGTGAACTCCGCTTCCCCCGCGTCCACGGGAACATAGTAGCTCTGCGGTGCGCTCACTCCCAGTCCTCCTTCGGCTCGGTGTAGCCCTCGACGTAGTCCTTGACCCGGCCGAGCACGCGCGGCGTGCAGACCGCCACAATGTCGATGGTCTCGCCGTACTCCACGCTCTCGACCTTGGCCTCGCGGTAGAGGCTGTCGAGCCAGCCGCCCTTGTCGTAGGGCAAATGGATGGTCACGCGGCGCGTGCCCTTGTCAAGCTCGGCGTCGATGGCGCGCAGCAGCTTGTCGAGCCCCTCGCCGGTCCTGGCGCTGAGGTTCACCGTGCGCTCGCCGTGCGGGCGGATATCGCCGTAGAACAGGTCGGACTTGTTGTACACGCGGATGCAGGGGATGCCCTCCGCGCCGAGGTCGTGGATGAGCTGATCCACCACCTCTGCCTGCGCGATCCACTCAGGGTTGGAAATGTCGATGACGTGCAGCAGAAGGTCGGCCCATACTCCAGCTCCTCAAGCGTCGCCTTGAAGGCGTCGATGAGCTGATGCGGCAGCTTGCGGATGAAGCCGACCGTGTCGGAGATGACGACATCGAGCGTGTCGGAGACGGTCAGCAGCCGTGTGGTGGTGTCGAGCGTATCGAACAGGCGGTTATTCGCCGGAATATCCGCGCCAGTGAGGGCGTTGAGCAGCGTCGATTTGCCCGCGTTCGTATAGCCGACGATGGCAACGACCGGGATCTCATTCTTCATCCGACGCTCGCGCTGCGTGCCGCGCACGCGGCGCACCTCGTCCAGATCCTCCTTGAGCTTGTCGATCTTGCGGTGGATGTGGCGGCGGTCGGTCTCAAGCTGCGTTTCACCGGGGCCTTTGGAGCCGATGGGCCCCTTGCCGCTCGTGCCCGCCTGACGCTCCAGGTGCGTCCACATGCCGATCAGGCGCGGCAGCAGATATTGGTACTGCGCCAGCTCGACCTGCAAGCGGCCCTCCTTTGTTTTGGCACGCTGGGCAAAAATATCAAGGATCAGCCCGCTGCGGTCGAGCACCTGCACGCCCAAATCCTCCGTCAGCACACGCATCTGCGAGGGTGACAGGTCGTTGTCGAAGATCGCCATCGTCGCCTCGGTCGAGCCGATGAGCTCCTTGATCTCCGCCACCTTGCCCCTCGCCGATGAAGCTGCGCGGATTCGGGGACGGAAGGTTTTAGCACGGTCGCAACGCTCACCGCGCCTGCGGTCTCAACGAGCGCGGCAAGCTCGTCCATGCTCTCCTCGTCCGCGCTGTCCGCCTTGAGCACCGGCGAGGAAAGACCGACAAGCACCACGCGGTCGCGCGGCTGCTCCACGGTTTTAAGTTTGTTTTTCTTCCATAGGAATCACCTTTTCTGCGTTTCTTTCCTTCAGTATACGCAAGGGAACGAAAAATGTAAAAAGGAAAAAGAGGTCTGCTTCCGCAGACCTCTTTCGCAGCTCTTACTTGTCCAGACCGAACTTCTTGTTGAACTTGGCAACGCGGCCGCCGGTATCGACCAGCTTCTGCTTGCCCGTGAAGTAGGGGTGACACTTTGAGCACACACTTCCACCTTGATGTTCGCCTTGGTGGAACCTGTCTCAATCACATTACCGCAGGCGCAAGTAATAGTAGTCTGCTGATAATTGGGATGGATTCCTTCCTTCATTGCTCGTGTTCACCTCTTTCCGATCCGAGAGTGCTTTCGTCAAAAAGCCAAAAAGGATAATATCACGCTTTTTCGCCAAATTGCAAGCACAAATTTTGTACTTTTCGATAAAATCATCAAAAGTTGCCGCAGCGCGTGCAATTTTCAGCGAAAAAACGTTCCCCTCTGTATCGTAAATTTCCGTGCGGCGCACGCGGACGAAGTCCGGCTTGAGCGCCAAGCTCGCGCTCGATCGCCTGTGCGAGATAGGCAGGGTTCAGCCCCGGGTTCTGCGCGGCGACCACGGCGTCGGCGAAGATGCTGCCCTCCTGCTGCGTGAGCGTCATCTCGCGCAGCAGCGGCACAACGTCGATCTGCGCGAGGTCCTTGTGCTTGGTGCGCTTTTCGATCATCAGCGTTTCGCGTGCGAACAGCGCGCGCAGCGCGTCCGCCGTGCCGGCGGGCACGCCGTTATCATAGAGCAGCTCCAGCCGTGCGCGCAGGGAACGTGAACTCGCGCACGGGGCGCGTGACCGGATAGCACTCCCGCACGCGCAAGCCCGCGGGCAGACCCGTGTTGAGTTCTTTTCGGCGATGCCCGCGCCGTCGGTCTCCTCCACCGTTTCAAAAAGTCGAGCAGCTCGCAGTCGCTCGACTGCCCCACCGGCAACGGCAGGACGATGGAGATGATGGGGTGCGGGTGAAAGCCGTTGGAGTGCTTGAGGTGCAGCTCCGCACGGGGAAACACGCGCTGGAATGTCCGCATCGTGTCTAGGTGCGAGATGTAGGAGGCCTGCGCCTCCTTGGTGAAAAAGAAGTCTCAGCTTAGCCATCGCAGGGCCCTCCCCAATAAGAGATTCGCGCCGCAGCCGTTGCAGTGTGTGCGGCAGTCCGGCGTGGTGACGGACTGGTAGCACCGCTCATGCTCGCGCCAGAGGTACTGCTCCGTCACGCCGCTCGAGATCATCGCCCAGGGCATCAGCTCGTCCTTTTCGCGCTTGCGGTTGGCGTAAAAGTGCGGGTCAAGACCGCATTCCTCAAAAGCCTCGAGCCAGCGGTCGAGGGAGAAATACTCCTCCCACGCGGAGAGGTGCTCGCCCTTGCGCCACGCCGTTTCGATCACCCTGCAAAGGCGCCGGTCGCCGCGGGAAATGACGGCCTCCATATAGCTCGTGTCGGAATCGTGCCAGTTGTAGGTGACGGATTTCGTCAGCATATTCTCGCGCAGCAGCTTCACGCGGCGCTCGTACTCCTCCTTGGGGATCTGCGGCTCCCACTGAAACGCCGTATGCGCCTTGGGCACGAACCACGAGGTCGAGACCGTGATGCGCACGCCGCGGTTTCTTGTTGCTCGCGCTCTCGCGCCAGGCGTGCATGACGTGGGACGCGACCTCGGCAATGCCGAGCACGTCTTCGTCCGTCTCAGTCGGAAGGCCCAGCATGAAGTAGAGCTTGACCGCGCTGTAGCCACCGGCAAAGGCGCGGCGGCAGGAGGCCAGCAGGTCCTCCTCGGTGAGATTCTTATTGATGGCGTCGCGCAGGCGCTGCGTACCGGCCTCGGGCGCAAAGGTCAGGCCGGTCTTTCTTCCCTTTTGCAGCCGCTCCATGAGCGCCATGGAAAAGTTGTCGGCGCGCAGGCTCGGGAGCGAAAGTTCACATGGCGCTGCGCGCAGAACTCCTCCAGATCGTCGCAGAGCTGTACAAGCGGGCGGAAATCCGAGGTCGAGAGCGAGGAGAGCGTCATCTCCTCGTAGCCGGAATCCTCGATGGCCTCCTTGGCGTATTCGACCAGCAGCTTTTTCCCGAGCGGTTGCGCACGGGGCGGTAGACATAGCCCGCCTGGCAGAAGCGGCAGCCGCGGATGCAGCCGCGGAAAAGCTCAAGTGTGGTGCGGTCCTGCACGATCTCGGTGGAGGGCACGATGGTCTTGGCGGGATACCATGCCTTGTCCATGTCGCGCATGATGCGCTTGGTAACGACCTTCGGCGCGCCGTCCTTCGGCGTGATGGACTTCACCGTGCCGTCGGCGTTGTAGTCCACGTCGTAGAGGCCGGGAACATAAATGCCGTCCAGCTGCGCGGCGGCACGGAGAAACTGCGGCTTCGTCCAGCCCTCGCGCCGCGCCCTGCGGTGCAGCTCGATGAGCTCAACGTTCATCTCCTCGCCCTCACCGATCTCGGCAATGTCAATAAAATCCGCGATCGGCTCGCAGTTGAACATCGCCGTGCCGCCCGCGATGACGAGCGGGGTCAGCTTCGTGCGCTCGCTCGCGTGGAGCGGCACACCCGCCAGATCAAGCATATTCAGCACGGCGGGAAACGCCATCTCATAGCCGACGGAAAAGGCGATGATGTCGAAATCGCGGATGGGATCACCGGACTCGAGCGCATAGAGCGGCAGGCCGGCACGGCGCATCTCCTCCTCCATGTCGCCCCAGGGAGCGAAAACACGCTCGCACCAGACGCCGTCCATGTTGTTCATAATGCCGTAGAGGATCCGCATACCAAGGTTCGACATGCCGATCTCATAAGTGTCCGGAAAGCAGAAGGCCACGCGGGTATCGACCTGCGAGAGGTCCCTTCATCACCGCGTTGTACTCGCCGCCCACATAGCGCGCCGGCTTCTGCACGCGGGGCAGGATGCGTTCCAATCGTTTGTCCACAGGCAAGCTCCTTTTCTATCAAGAGACATTGACCGTATTTTACACGCTTTTTGCGCCGCGCGCAAGCCCCAGTTGGCGCAGCGTTCCCCAAAGCAATCCAAACGAGGCGAAGGCAAAGAGCCATCCGCTGTGCAGCTCCAGCGAGAGCTTGAGCCCCAGCGCACAAAGCGCGAGCGAGCAGGCAAGGCTGACCGCCGCGGTGATACGCTCCCCCGTGGCCGGCCCGGAGAAAGAAGGGACAGGGGCAAGGCAGAGCGCCCGCGCGCCGTCGAGCGGAACGACCGGCAGGAGGTTGAAGGCCGCGAGCACAAGGTGCGCTCCGGCAAAGACAAAGGGCCACTCCCGCCACGTCCGTAAGCCGAGGAGCGCGAGGAGAACGGCGCAGAAAAGGTTGACTGTCACCCCCGCGAGCGTGATGATCAGCTCGCGCCCATAGGGGAGCCGTGCAAGGGGGGGAGCGTCCAGCTCCGCGCCGAGCGCTGTAAGGCGGAAGCACTTAACGGATACGCCGTAGTAGCGCATGACGGCAAGATGCCCCAGCTCGTGCAGCGCCGCGGCGGTCAGGATCGCCGCAACGACCGTGAGCGGAGAAACGATGGCGGCGAGCAGCACGAGCAGCCAGAAGCTCGCGTTCACGCGTACGTCGGCGCTAAACGGTCTTTGCGGCATAGGCAATGGGATCGAGGTATTTTGAGCCGCTGAGCAGCTCGAAGTGCAGGTGCGCGCCCGTGGCGTTTCCGGTCGCGCCGACCGCACCGAGCGTCGCCGCGCAGAACGCTCTGTCCGGAGGAAACCGCTATTTTGCTGCAATGGGCGTAAAAAGCGTCTCATAGCCGTCCGCGTGTCGGACGGTCAGATATTTGCCGAGCACGGTGCTCTCCCACCACGCCGACTGTGCCGTCGGCAAAGCAGGCAAAGAAAGGCGTGCCCTCATCGGCGGCAAGGTCGAGGCCGGTATGAAAGGCCTCCGCGCCCTGTGTTCGGGTCCTCGCGCCAGCCGAAGCCCGAGGTCAGCGCGCCGTCGAGCGGTGACACATAGGAAAAGGGCAGCGTCGGCTGCGCGTCGAGCACATAATCCGGCATGGGCTTGGCCGCGGCATCCTCCTCGTTTGTTCCGTCCGGATGCGCGATCTCTGCCCCGCCGCCGACCTCCGCGGCGTCCTGCATACCGCTGCCGCCAAACACGGCGACGTAGGCATTGCCGAGGGACTCCGCGAATCGTTCGGGCGCGGCAACCGCGTGGCCGATGGCGGAAGAACGCCTCGGTAAAGTCCGCGTCGCGCACGAGCCATTGGGCAAGCGTACCGCGGAAGGCCGAAAGATTCCCCGGCAGCACGAGCTTGAGCAGCACGAGCGAGACAAACAGCGCGCCGCAGACGGTCAGACGCAGAAGGCGAAGCTTTGCGACGCGCCGGAGGTCTGCTGTTCCCTGCGGCGGCTTCCTGCAGCGGCGCTTCGCTTTGTCCGCGCGGCGGCGCGGCGTTTCCCTGTGTGCGCGCCCAGCGGCGCAGACGCATTCTTACGGTCATAGGCTCTTCCTCCCTTGGCTTTCGTTTTGGGACAGTCTATGCCGCGGCATCGCCGCTTATGCCCGCACGCAGAAAAAAAAGAGCCGCCCGCCGGGCTCTTGCAGTCATTTGACATAGTGGGCAAAGAAATTTTCCAAAATGCGCTGTCCATCTCGGTGCGCGGCATTCTGCAGCTCCGGGTGGAACTGCGCGCCGAAGATGGGGCGCGACTCATGCGCAAGCAGCTGCACGCGGCAGCTTTCCCGCGAGACGAGCAGGCGAAAGCCCCTCGGCACAGCGCTGAGCTGGCCGCGATGATGCTCAAAACAATGGAGCGTGCCGCTCAGGCCGGTGAGCAGCGGATGCTGCGCGAGGACGGTCTGCGGCAGAAAGCCGAACTCCTCGTACCCCTCGCCCGGATAGACGAGCGGCGCACCGAAGGCGATGCCGATGAGCCCGCGCGCAGATGCCGAAGAGCGGGGCCGTTGTTTCACGAATGAGCGCAAGCTCGTCGGCAAAAAGGTCTCGCGCAGACGCTCGCGGTCCCAGTCGGTGAAGCAGCCGGAGAGGAAGATGGCATCCGGCGCAGAGTCGAGCGTCCTGAGCTGTGTATAGTGCCGCACGGTGACCGTTCCGAACGCAGCGAGCTTCGCGGCGAGCGCGTCGATGTTATAAAGCGGGTCGGTAAGACCGAGCTCTCCCGCGCGAACGATCCGACCACGGTCTTCGGGCGTCGGCTCGTTGTTGATGAGCAGCAGCTCTCTCATGTCAGTCCTCCAGAAGCGCACCGGACAGGTGCAGGATCGCCTCGAGCACGCCGCCGCCGACGGCGGTCGCCTTGTCCGAGACCGTATAGCAGTTTTCCACATTGCCACGCGGATCCACGTCGCCGGACTTCATGCCCTTGCGGACGGGGATGCCGTCGGCGATCAGGCCGCGGAGCACGCCGTCGATGGTGCAGACCATCGGCTCGCCGGACACATAGCCCGCGACGTCGCCGGCCTTCACAAGGTCGCCGATCCTGCGCACGGAGCGAAACGCGCCGTCCGCAGGCGCACGGAGCACACGCTCGCCGGCAAAGCCGCCGATAAGCCCGGGGACGTTTGTGTTCGGAATGGCGCGGCCGGAGTAAATGACGCGGCCGAGCGTGTGGCCGCGCATGGTCTCGATGACCGCGTGGCAGTCCTCCCCCGCCGTGAAGCCGGGGCCGACGCCGACGACGACCGGCGCGTCGGTGATCCTTGTGCCAAGGTTGCGCTTGGCAAGGATGGCGTCCACCAGCGCGTCGGGCGCGAGCGCTTCACGACAGGCGCAGCCGGGGTCGGCGAGCACGGGAACAATGCCCTGCGCGAGCAGGGCGCGCGCCTCGTCCGCGTTTGCGGCCAGACGGGCGGTCACATCCTCGACCGTCGTTTCGCCGTAGACGATGGCTTCGGAGAAGGCGACCGTGCGGCGGATGGCCGTCGGACGCTCCAGATCGGTCAGCACGACCCGGATGCCGCTGCGCCAAAGGCGCAGCGCGATGCCGGTGGCGAGATCGCCCGCCCCGCGGATCAGCGCAAGCATAGATATACCCCTGTGCAGGCTCCCCGCCGTGACCGGACAGGTGAGCCGGTTCGCGAGCGCGGCGGCGCGGTCGTAGTCCTCCGCCGTCTCGACCTTATTGATGTAAACGCGGTCG
>VOFK01004426.1_pt1 | contig 18473 bp, 34 predicted proteins | sample 5384121 | NCBI WGS metagenome assembly VOFK01 (sample SAMN12384730, study PRJNA508395) | human gut metagenome | isolation source: healthy gut J | host: Homo sapiens
TATTACGTATTGCTGTCTCGTGTAAACCGCCTCGTACTGCTGAGAAAGGTCTGTGGGGCAAGCCAACTGTATTAAATAACGTTGAGACTTACGCAAATGTTCCGAAGATTATCATACAGGGTGCTGACTGGTTCCACACCATCGGAACAGAGGGAAGCCCGGGGAACCAAGACCTTCTCCCCACCGGAGCAATTGAGAATACAGGTCTTATTGAAGTTCCAATGGGAACCACACTTCGTGAGATTATTTTGCGATATTGGCGGCGGTCTGAAGAGCGGCGCTGCATTTAAAGGCAGTTCAGATTGGCGGACCATCTGGCGGATGTCTTGTAGAAGACCAGCTGGATGCTCCTCTTGATTTTGATTCTGTAAAGAAGCTTGATGCTATTATGGGGATCGCGGTCTTGTTGTCATGGATGAGAATACCTGTATGGTAGAAGTTGCCCGTTTCTTCATGAGCTTTTTACCCAGCGGGAGAGCTGTGGAAAATGCGTTCCGTGCAGAGAAGGAACTAAGCGTATGCTGGAGATTTTGGAGAAGATTGTAGCAGGCAATGGGAGATGTCTGATCTTGACGAACTGGAAGAGCTTGCCAAAATGGTTCAGAGCATGGCTCTTTTTGCGGACTTGGAAAGAGTGCACCTCTTCCTGTCCTCAGTACCATGAAGCGTTTTCGCGAGGAATACGAAGAGCATATCCGGGACAAGAAGTGCCGGGCAAAGGTCTGCACAGCACTCCGTCAGTTCCACATTAATCCGGAATTCTGTATCGGCTGCGGAAAATGTGCCAAGAACTGTCCTGCCGGGGCAATTTCCGGCAAGATTAAATCACCTTATCATATTAATAATGATGTATGCATCAATGCGGCAGCTGTAAGGACAACTGTAACTTTGATGCAATATATGTGGAAATGTAGGAGGACAGATTATGGGTACAATGACAATTGACGGCAGAAAAGTAGAATTTACAGATGAAAAATGTCTCCGACCGTAATCCGCAAGGCAGGCATTAATATTCCTACACTTTGTTATCACTCAGAGGTTTCCACTTTTGAGCCTGTCGTCTGTGCACAGTAGAGGATGACAGAGGAAGAACCTCGCTTCCTGTTCTGAGGAGCCAAGGGATGGAATGGTAATTTATACAAACTCAGTGTAAGATCAAAAAAATACAGGAAACTGATTGTGGAACTGCTTTCGCAGCACATTGCCGTGACTGTACAACCTGTGTAAAGAGTGGAGAATGCGTGCTTCAGGAGCTGGCTCACCGTCTGGGAGTACATAACATCCGTTTTGAAAATACAAGAGAACAGCACGAGATCGATGACAGTTCACCGTCCATCATCCGTGATCCGAACAAATGTATCCTCTGTGGTGACTGTGTCCGTGCCTGCGAGGAGCTTCAGGGAATTGGAGCATTGAACTTTGCATACCGTGGAACAGAGGCTATTGTAATTCCCTGCGTTTAATAAGAAAATCGCAGAAACCCAGTGCGTAAACTGCTGGGACAGTGCCGTGTATATTGTCCGACAGGTGCCATTTCCATTAAAACGCATATGGATGAAGTCTGGGAAGCTCTTGCAGATCCGGATGTACGTGTAGTAGCACAGGTTGCGCCGGCAGTTCGTGTTGCGGTAGGTGATCATTACATTCTTCCGAAGGGACGGAGCGTTATGGGCAAAATTGTCAATGCACTCCACAGAATGGGATTTGACGAGATTTATGATACTGCTTTCAGCGCCGATCTTACTATTATGGAGGAGTCAGCAGAATTTCTAAAAAGAGTTGAGAAGGGGGAGAAGCTTCCACTTCTTACATCCTGTTGCCCCTGCATGGGTGAAATTTATTACAGACCAGTATAAGGATTATATCCCGAATTTGTCTACCTGCAGATCCCCACAGGGAATGATGTCTGCAGTTATTAAAGAATACTTCCGTGATCCGGAGAATGCCAAGGGTAAAAAGACCGTTATGGTATCTATTATGCCATGTACAGCCAAGAAGGCTGAGAGGCAATCCGTCCGAACAGTTTTACCGATGAGAAACAGGATACGGATATTGTAATTACAACCACAGAGTTGCTGCGCATGATCGATAACTTTGGTCTTGATTTTGCAACAGTTAGAGCCTGAAGCATGTGATATGCCATTTGGATTTGGCTCTGGCGGAGGTGTTATTTTTGGTGTTACCGGCGGTGTTACAGAGGCGGTTCTCCGCCGCTTAAGCCCGGATCATTCCAAGGAGACCATGGTGAGATTTCTGAGTGTGGTGTCCGTGGAGATGAGGGAATCAAAGAATTCACAGTTCCATACAAGGGAATGGATATCAATGTATGTGTGGCCAGTGGTCTTGCAAAATGCAAGAACCGTTATGGAACGTGTAAAGAACGGCGAGGCAAACTATCATCTGATCGAGGTTATGGCATGCCGCCGTGGATGTATCATGGGTGGAGGTCAGCCGGTACGGGCCGGTGACAGAACCAAAGCTGCAAGAGCGAAAGGTTTGTATAATGCCGACAATACTATGCTGATCAAGAAATCCGATGAGAACCCCTATGGTTCTGGAACTGTATCAGGGACTGCTCAAAGGGAAAAGAGCACAAACTGCTCCACAATGACTTCTATTGATGCTGATGTATAGTAGCTGGACACGCTCCAGAGAATAATTAAGACTGGTATAATAAAAAGCCCGACTGCATATTATTTAGAGGAAGAATATAAGCATTACGCTGTAAACAAATCTTGCAGACCTTTAAATAATCGCAGGAGGGCTTTTTGTATGGAAAAATTTTCAAGTTTACCGTGATATACAGGCCAGAACCGGAGGCGATATATACATAGGCGTTGTAGGCCCTGTCCGTACAGGAAAAAATCAACATTTATCCGGCAGATTTATGGAACTGGTGGCTTTGCCCGGAATGGATGAAAAAATGCAGAAAAGAGGTCGAGGGACCAGCTTCCATTAAGTGGTTCCGGAAAAATGATCACAAACTGTGGAACCCAAATTTATCCCAAAAGAAGCTGTATCAGTTGATCTTGGCGAAGACAGGAAGGCGAAAGTGCGGCTTATCGATTGTGTTGGTTTTCTTGTAAAGGATGCTGGAGGAAACGTTGAGGATGGTAAAGAGAGGATGGTAAAAAACGCCCTGGTTTTCCAGGGCAATCCCCTTTCATGAAGCTGCAAAAGCAGGAACAGAAAAGGTTATCCAGGAACATTCTACGATCGGTCTTGTGATCACCACCGATGGAAGCTTTGGAGAAATAGCAAGGGAAAATTTTGTTCCGGCCGAGGAACAGACTGTGGCTGAATTGAAAACACAGGGAAAGCCATTTCTCATTGTAGTAAACTCTCAGTTTCCCTATAAAGAAGAAACCACTCAGATGGTTAACGGGCTTCAGAAGAAGTACCAGGTACCAGTTGTTGCGGTTAACTGTGAGCAGTTGAAAAAGAAGATGTCGCATTGCTCCTGGAAAAAAATCCTATATGCATTTCCCATTACCCAGCTGCAGTTTTTATTCCCAAATGGTGGAAATGCTGCCTGCAGACAGCGAACTGAAAAAGCCAGATCCTTTCCCAGATCAAAGTGTGCATGAAGAAGCTTTTACAATATTCGTGATGTTACCAGGGAATCGGTAAAACTGGAAGGTCCTTATGTACAGGATACTCTTCTGGATCACGTAGGTCTTTCTGATGGAACCATTCAGATACGGCTTCAGATAGATGATAAATATTACTATAAGATGCTTAGCGATATGAGAGTGGAATCCCATGGAAAGTGAGTATGAGCTGATCCATACGATGAAGGAGCTTGCTGCAATGAAGGAAAAAGTATGTAAAGGTTAAAGATGCCCTGGATGCAGTAAAAGCAGCGGCTACGGTGTAGTTGTACCAGAGCTTTCCCAGATTCAGCTGGAAGAGCCGGCTGTGATCCGCCAGGGAAATAAATATGGTGTGAAAATTAAATCAAAGAGTCCGTCTATTCATATGATCAAAGCAAATATAGAAACTGAAATTGTCCGATCGTAGGTACGGAGCAGCAGGCAAAAAAGACTTGATCACTTATATTGGAGAAAGCGATGCAAGAGGAGAGAGCATCTGGGAGACGAATATTTTCGGGAAATCCATTGAACAGCTGGTACAGGATGGCATCCGCAGCAAGCTGACCATGATCAGCGAGGAAAGCCAGGTGAAGCTTCAGGATACCATGCAGAAAATCGTAAAAATGACAGTAAAGGCGGTCTTGTGTGTATTATCATATAGGGATTTTTATGAAAAAAGGCAGTATTGTTATAAGCACTGCCTTTTTTTTTTCATATATGAAAATACTTTTATGGGTACTTACCAATATACGGAAAACTGTGGTGCTTCCCTTTCCTCATCAAAGATTATTTATATCCATGTTCTTTTTTCCAGTGCGCCAGATATTCCACCTGTTCCTCGTCTGAAAGAAACTGTGAATAAGGATCATTTCCCGCCGCAACACAACAGAAAAAGTACAAGCAGCTGCAACGCAAAAAATAAAACAATAAGTAAAATTACAGGCAACATAAAAACCTCCTTGTAAAGTTTATATAAAAGTCTTTACAGAAAAGTTAATTTTATACATTTTACGCAACAAACATGGAAATTTGTATATGACTTTGGTATAATATGGAAAAAAATGCTTTTTACAGTGGAAGAAGAAATGCCTGTTATAATGAAACAAGATATGGGAGGAAAGGAATATGAAAAAGAGAAGTCGCATTCTGGTATTGATACTGACAGCCATGCTTTCCACAGAACCAGTCCAAATTGTATATGCGGAAACTGCAGAAGCGACGCATGTGACTCTGAAAGTACTTCCGTTAATCCAAAAAGAGGAAAATGCAGATAACTCTGCAGTTGTTCCACCGAAAGCTGATTCTGGCTGGGGTAGCCGCAGAAAGAAAGGGTATCAATGGCGGCAGGAAGATGGTACTTTCCTTCAGAAATCGGGTTGGGTAACGATCAACGGCAGGAAATATTATATCCATAAGAGTGGAATTCGCTATTCAGGCTGGCAGATATATAAGAAAAAAAACGCTATTATCTGTCGAATGGTGATGCTGCAAGGAACAGATGGATAAAAATACAAAGGAAACTATTATTACATCCGAAAGAATGGAACCAGCGCGCCGAAGAGTAAATGGCTTACTGTGAAAGGTAAGAGATATTACATTGGAAGAAAAGGCTATCGGCATTTGACCGGTTTACAGACCATTAAGGGGAAGAAATACTACTTTTTTAATTCAAAAGGTGTTCTCATCAGAAATAAAACCAGCTATAAGATAAAGGGAAAGGAATACGAGATCAATTCAGAAGGAGTTGCCATTCGGGTTTCTGCACTTAAAGCTGAGTGTATGCGAAAAGCAAGGAAATTTGTGGAGAAGCATACTGCTCGAATATGTCCAACAGCCTGAAATTCAGAACCTGTTTCAATTATCTTATGGGCTATACTGATTTCAAGCCATGGATTTATCCTACTGATGAAAGTTTAGAACTCAGATCTGGCCTTATCAGTCTGCCATTTACATGTTTGATAATAATCTTCAGGATGCTGTTACGGTGTTGCAAGTGCAGTTGCTGCATGTGCCAAGGTTTTTAGGATATGAGCCGTATGTAATTGCCACCACTGGCGACCATGGATTTGTAATGATTGATGGGCTTTATTATGACAATATGGGACCTTTGTTCGGGGCATCTACCCATTTTGCATATTCTGTAAGATCAAGTGTGAAATTTTAAGGCAGAAACTGCTTTTAAAAATAAAAAGCGAAGTAACTATTCAGAAGACAGTATTCCCCAGCAGGTGCGCGAAATCATGCAAATCATGATTCAACTGAGAAGGTACGAAAAAGTTACAAAGCTAAAAATTTTTATAAAAGGAGATTTAGAAAATGAAAAGTGGAAAAAATTACTTCTTCCTGCAATGTGTATTTATGCTGCAGACACCAGTAATTGCAAATGCAGAGGCAACTGGCAGCAGTGATGGAGCAGCTGCTGTAGTCGAAGACCCGGTTGCAGCTCCCACACCTGCATTATTAAATGGAATTATTAAGAAAGGTTCCAAAACCTATTATTACAAAAGACGGCGTAATGCAGAAAAACTGCTGGAGCCAGATAAGAAACAGTACTTTGGAAAAAACGGAGTGGCTTATGCAGCGCCGAAGGAGAGCGGTTATAAGAAAAAAATGTTGTAGTTAAGAAGATTGGCAAAAAAGTACTATGGATTTGACCGAAATGGATATAAAGCAAAAAAAGGTGTATATGCAGACTGAAAGGAACCCCTTATTACTTTTGATAAGAATGGTGTACGTGTAGCCAAGAAGAGCAGCCAGCTGAAAAAAGCCAGCAAATATATGGAAAACGGTGTGAAACTTCGCAAACTTTGGCAAACCCTCCAAGACCAGATCCTATTCCAGCTGTATGAATGGTGTAAGCAAAGATATGAAACTGACATATGCAAATATCTATGTATCACTTGGAAAAAAATCAGCGGTGTGGTGAAATCATATATACGGTATTCAGCCCCGATAGAATATGCAGATTGCAAAAATGATATTTGGAGCCGGATTTTTTTAGATTAACGGACTCTAAATAATAAAAAGAAATATAAGATTGGAGAAAATAAATATGAGAAAGATTACCAAAACATTGGCAGTTGTTCTGTCACTGAGTATGACACTTACAATGGGAACTCCTGTATTTGCAGAAGGAACCGCGGACAGCAGTAATACTGTGACAACTGTGTTGAAGCTCCGGTTGTTACACCTACACCTGCGCAGGAAAACAAACCACCGAAAACAGGTTTCTACAAAAAAAAGCAGGTAAGACCTATTATTACAAGAATGGAAAACTTTAAAAAACAAATATGGCTACAAAATCAAAAAATAAATATTATCATATCAACAAAAAAAGGTGTGGTAACCACAGCTTCCACAGCAGAGAAACTGGCAGCAATCCGACTTAAAAATGCGGCGGAAACCTTAAAAAAGCATTTTACCTGGAGCTCCACAAAAATTAAATATTTCGGCGTAAAGAAACCGGGAAAAAAGTAAGAATGCAGTTGAATATTATGCAGCGTATGGCTTTAAATATGGCAAAGGTGACTGCTAGTAATGGCTGCAACTTTTGCTATGATGGCGAAAGTAAAAAGGGCTGAATGTTAAATTTGTTATGGGTTCTGTGCCGCAGCGCAACGGCAAAGACGGCGAGCATGCATGGTGCGAGATTAAATCCGGCAAAACCACTTATGTATATGATCCGAACTTTGCATATACATACCGCAATAACCCAAATGTCAACAGTGGATACAAATTCAAATACGGTGCCAAGGGAACTTACAAATATAATGAAAAAAAGAACAAAAATCAGCTTCTGATTTATTATAACTAAAAAAAGAATGACATAAGGAGATTGATCATGAAGAGAAAATTATTAATGGCATTATTAGCAGGCACATTAGCCATTGCAGCTCCGGTAAGCTGCTTTGCGGCAGAGACAACTGAAGTAGCTGAGGCAGATGCTGCAGAAGACAGCTCTGATGAGGAAGAGGATGCAGATGCAGAAGAGGCAGATGTGGAATCAGCTGATTCTGATGATGCAAAAAAAGAAAAAAAAAGACCGCTGCCAAAAGAAAGAAGACTTAAAAACAGTTGGCGAAAAAAGACAGAAGGCTGCATTGCTTTTAAACTGGAGAAATGGTACAGGCAAAAAAGATTACAGGACTTGCGATCAAGACTGCTGATGAGACAGAATTCCCGAGAGAATATGATGGAAGCTGACGATGTATTTGAGTTAAAAGAGAAGAAGAGAGTATATTTTCCAAAGAAAACAGTGAAGCAGAGACAGCGGAAGAAACTTCTGAGGATACTGCTCCAACTATGATATGCAGCTTACCTTTTGAAGACGGAACAACAACAGATGTTCACGGTATTGTAGAGGATCTTGGTACCCTTGCTCTTCGCGAAGGATGGAATTATTTTTATGGTACTTATAAACTGAAGAGCACCAAAGAGAAGAAAGAGTACATACGATACTGAGAAAGCAATCGCTGACCAGGCAGCTGCTGATGCAGCCGCAGCTCGGGGCAGCAACAGACCAGGCGGCAGCTGCACAGCAACAGAGAGTTATGATTACTCCTACGACAGCAATGATTATTCCTATGATTACGGCGGTGGGGATGATTATAGCGGCGGTGATGACGGCGGAGACGGCTGCCTGGATGATGGTCTTTTAAATTAAAAGATTTGCTTCCTATAGAGGGCACACCATATAGGACTTTCAGTTGCTTTGCAACTCAAATACAGGACATGGCTCTTGCACTGTGAGGAGCAGTGCAGAGCCTGTCCGGTTTAGGAGAAAATATGTCGTTAGTATCTAATCTGTTTATACTATTTGTGGCGGCAAGTGTACTTATTTACTATCTTGTCCCACGCAGATTTCAGTGGATCGTTCTTCTTGCTTTCAGTTATATCTATTACATAGCAGGCGGTCCCCTACGTTGTCTTTATTCTTTTCTCCACCATTGTAACCTGGCTGCTGGCTCTTCTCATTGAAAAAACAGAAGGAAACGGCAATCACAAAGGTGCAAAAAATTTTACTTCTTGGGCTGATTCTCAATTTCGGGATGCTTGGCGTGGTAAAGTATACCAACTTTACAATAGAGAATATCAACGCCCTGTTTCATTTACATTTAAGAGGAATTGAACTTCTGTTTCCCCTTGGAATTTCTTTCTACACATTTCAGTCTTCCGGATATCTTCTGGATGTATATTGGAAGAGATGTAAAGGCAGAAAGACAGCCGTTTAAGTATGCGCTGTTTGTATCTTATTTTCCCCAGATTTTACAGGGACCTATTGGTAGATACAGTCGTCTGGCAAACCAGCTTTTTATGCAGAGCACAAATTTGAAAGTCAGAATATTGTCAGAGGTTTTGAGCGGATTCTCTGGGGCTTTTTAAGAAGATGATTCTTGCAGATTGGGCTGCGGTTTTTCAGATGCGATTTTTTGTGATCGGAGAAATACAATGGAGTTGCTCTGCTTGGAGTATTATTTTATCTGATTCAGATTTATGCAGATTTCTCTGGTAGGAATGGATGTTGTGATCGGTATTGCCTCTATGTTTGGAATTAAACTGGATGAAAACTTTAAAAGACCTTATTTTGCAGTATCGACTGCAGATTTCTGGCATCGCTGGCACATCACCCTTGGAACCTGGATGAAGGATTATGTATTTTATCCGATTTACATTATCTCGTTGGATGGTAAATTCGGTAGAAATGCAAAAAGTATTTGGTAAGAAAATCGGCCGTGCTATTCCAATTGGTGCAGCAAATCTGATTGTATTTTTCCTTGTGGGTATTTGGCATGGAGCTGCATGGAAATATATCGTATATGGTATGTATAATGGTATCATTATTGCATTTCAGTGAGAGATATGGCTGATAACTATCGCAGTTGGAAAAAAAAAACTGAATATTTCGGTAAAGAAACCTGGTATTACGTATTTACAGTAGTCAGAACGTTTATACTGGTTCTTATTGGTAATTATTTTTGATCGGGCAGACAGTGTAGGACAGGCTTTTCTTATGATGAAGCAGTCCACGACAAGTTTTTGCTCCATCTCAGCTTCTTATGATTCCGGCAGGTAAACAGGGGACTGCATTTACTCCTTATGCTCTTTTTGATCATTGGTGTTTTATGTGTGATTCAGTTTATTGTCAGTGTACTTCAGGAAAGAAGGGAGTGAAAATTCGCGAGTCTCTTGCAAAAGCTTCCTTTACCTGTTACAGCTGCCATTTATTTTTTGCATGCTGGTATCCATTGGCTTGTTTGGTTCCACTGCAGTAGCGAGAGGTTTTTATTTATGCACAATTTTTAAGAAAATCGTAAAGACAGTACTGGTACTTGCTGTGTGTATAACACTTCTTGTAGGATTGGATATGGCGCTTTATCCATGTACCTTTATGAGGAATGATATTCATGCAGTGGTAAATAATCAATATGATGACATTATTCTGGGAACTTCTCACGGAATGACAGATATTGATCCGGCAGTAATGGAAGAAATTACAGGAAGAACTGGTCACAATATGTGCGTTGGAGGAGAATACGTAATTGACGCGTATCATATTGCAGAAGCTGATTGCAGAGAAGCAGAAGCCTGGGAATTATTATGAAGTGGATCCGGAATATCTGGTTTCAAAAAGAAGAAGGAAACAATTATCTTCTGTTTTATCACGAGTTTCCTTTCTCAAAAAGCTAAATTGGAATATTTCTGGAATTCTATTGCGGACTGCAATTTCAGAACTGTTCTGTTTCCGTGGTATGAATATTCACTTAGCTATGAGCTTGGAAAAGTAAAAAGGAAACTTTTCTCAAAAATGGAATAAAGATTATGATATTTCCCATTTAAAGAGCGATACGATACCCAGGAATACCATGAAAGTGGCCTGATTGAGGCGTTATCCGGTTTGATACAACCAAGCTGAAAATGCAGTCTATGAAGGATTTTTACAGAAGCTCGGGTAAATCCGCAGAATATGGAATATCTTGGAAAGCTGATTGATTTTTTGCGCGGAAAATAATATTGAATTTGTAGCTGTAACTACTCCGATTCAATTGACACACTGAAAGTTTACAGTGATAATTTTAATGCGGCTTCAAAATATTTGGGAGAGTATTTTTAATCAAAAAGGAATTACTTACCTGAATTTTAATACACAATACTTCAAAGGCATTTTTCTCACGACTTAAGCAGTTATACGGACTATAATGGTCATATGAATGGAAATGCTGCAAAAAGTATTCCAAAGTGTTGGCAAATATTTTAAACCAAATTTAATATATGGAGGTGTCATATGCCAAGAATTATGACAGATTTTTCTGGATGATGCTGTAAAAACACATCCAAATAAAGCTGCTTTACGGAAGAAGCAAGATCCCTTACATATAAAGAGCTTAGGGGAAGAGGCTTACAGGATTGCAATGCCGATTATAAAGTCGGGATTTCGTAAGAAACCAGTAGCCCTTTATTTTGATAAATCCATTTACTGTATTTCATCAATGATGGCAGTCGCTTATAGTGGCAATTTTTATTCTGTAATTGATACGGAAATGCCGGTTGAGCGAATTAATAAAATATTTGAAGTACTTGAGCCAGAACTGGTACTTACAGACAGAAAGCATTTTGAAAATGCAAAAGAGTTTTTTTGTGAAGACAGGATTATTGTTACAGAGGAATTAAATGATTCTGAAATATTTGAAGAAACAATTGAAAGAGAGTAAAAAGCAAAGATTCTGGAGACGGATGTGCTTTATGTCCTTTTTACTTCTGGATCGACAGGAGTTCCAAAAGGAGTAGTCACACCTCATAAAAAGCAATCACCAGTTACATAGTTGCATTGGTTTCAGACTATAAAATGGACGATACCTATGTACTGGGTGTTCAGTTCCGTTTTACTATGTTATGACGGCTCTTGATATTTATGGAACAATTGCGGCCAAAGCACATGCTTACCGATTCCCCAAAAGCAAATTTCTTCCCAGCTTATCTGGTTCAATATTTGTACGAAAATAAGATTAATTTACTTAGCTGGGTTCCATCTGCACTTTGCATGATAGCTAATACAAATGCATTTTCTGTAGCAGATCTGTCAGCAATCAGACTCATTGTTTTCGGCGGTGAAGTTATGCCAATAAAACAGCTGAAGGCATGGCAGCAAGCGGTTCCGGATGCTGTATATATTAATGCATATGGTTCTACTGAGATTACAGATGGATGTACTTACTATATTGTAGACCGGGAATTTAAAGATGAAGATATCCTTCCAATCGGCATTCCGTACAGCAATTGTGATGTTCTTGTGATTGATGAGCATGGCAATCCTATAACAGAAGGTGTTGGTGAGTTGATTTGTCAGAGAAATTCAGTAGGATATGGATATTATAAAGATCCCGAAAAGACCGTGAAGTATTTATTCAGAATCCACTGAATTCCTGTTATCGGAAACAGTATATAAAATGGGCGATCTGGTACGTTTCAATGAGTATGGTGAATTGAGTACTATGGTCGCAAAAGATTTTCAGATCAAATATATGGGAAGAAGAATTGAACTCGGCGAAATTGAGGCAAATGTAAGCAGCATTGATGGAGTAGATGAAAATTGTTTGTATTTGATTCGGCTAAAGAGAATTGTGTTATTCTATTCTGGCGCAATTGACGATAAAACATTGCTAAAAACATTAAGGTCAAAATTACCGGATTATATGCAGCCAAGAAAAATCAATCATTTACCTGAAATGCCTCATAATCAGAATGGAAAAATTAACAGAAAAACTTCTGGCAACACAGATTAGCTGAACAGTAACGTATAAAGAAGTGAAGCTTTTTTCTTCGTATTGAAATGATTTAGGATTTTGTGTTATGCTCGTAATTGGAAAATAAATGTATCCTGCTTCAGCAGGTATTTGTGCAAAAACGATAATTGGAAAGCGAGGAAACAAAAATGGACAAATTAATAGAAATTCTTGAGGATATTAAGCCAGGGGTAGATTTTGAAAACTGTGATACTTTGATTGATGATGGTTTGCTTGATTCTTTTGCAATTTTGTCAATTGTCAGCGAACTTCAAGGATGAGTTTGATATTGCTATTACTCCGGCAGATATTATTCCGGAGAATTTTAACTCTGCAACGGCGCTTTTGGGAAATGGTCTGCCGTCTGAAAGACTGATTTGAATGTTTGTAGTACATAAGGGGAAGAAAGTATGCAAAGGATAAGAAAAATTCTTGCCATTGCCGCGATATCTGTAATGACTGTTTGCACAGTACCTGTTCGGGGCAGAAAATGGAGGTGCTTCTGATACAATTCAGATTCAGCCAGTGACAGTGAAGAAAAAGCGGTCTTATAAAAAGAAGGTACAAAATACTTTTTCTATGATAAGAAAGGCAATAAACTGAAAAGTAAAATGGAAAACCATTCAGAAAAGACGTTACTATTTTAAAGCTGATGGAACAGCAGCAGTTGGTGGAACAAAAAATTGGAAAATACACATATGTTTTTTGATCTCCAGGGAAGATTGCTCAAGCCATCAAAGTCGAAAATTGTACAAGTAGGAAAGCAATTATATTATGTAAACAAAAAAAGGACAGGCAATAAAAGGATTTTTCAAAATCGGAAACAAACTCTACAGAGGCGACATTAAAGGGACGTCTGACAAAAAACAAAACGGTTGCAAACGTTACCTTTAACAGCAAGGGATATGCCAAAAATGATTTAAATGCCAAACTAAAGATGAAACTTATGACTATAATTTCCAGAATTACAACTACAGAAATGAGTAAATCTGAAAAGCTTTATTCCTGTTGGCGATATCTTACCAGCAGTGGAAATTTCTATTATTCAACATACTGGCCGGATCTGAATAAAAAGGATGGCAGCGTGAGGTTGCATATAACATGCTTACTACAGGCGGTGGAGATTGTTATGGGTTTGCCTGCACATTTGCAGCGATGGCACGAGAAGGATATAATCCATATGTAGTTCTTGGTCGCGTTTCTGGTACAAGAGATGGTGCTGCGGATGGTCTTACCAGACATGGATGGGTAATGATTGATGGAACATATTATGATCCGGAAGCTCAGTTTGCGGGGCTGGTATCGTGGTGTGTATGGTAATGGAAGTTATGATATCAATCATACAATCAGCCGCTATATAAGGTATGCTTCATAAAAATCTCTGTAACTGTAACATGATTATGAGATTGATCTTTTAACAGGTGCCAAATTTTATAGATTTTTTTACAATTCCATGGTATCATTATCTTAAATGAAGATAGTGTTTCCATGGGATTTTTTTTGAGGTGACGTATCAATGAAACAGCTAAGAGTGAATAAAATTACTTAGTATCTGGAAGCTAAGAAAAATTTTTGAAAAGGATTATATTGGAATTGAAGAGCAGGACATAGATGATATAGATACAAATTATTTTATTGCGTATGCAATTTTCTTCGTTTTGTTTTGATGAAGATGAAAATGAGCATAAGAGTGTTATTGACGGTGTGGAAAGATTAACTACAATCCATGAGTTTGTTCAGAACAAATCATGGATGGACAATCAAAGTTGGAGATGGTAAAAAGTACTTGTTGGGGAGAATTGGAGGTCATCCATATTAAAGAATGACGGTATAAAATTCTCACAGGATTAAGGAAAGAGAGGATGTTAGTGAGTAATAGAGAGTCAGAATTTAGCAAAGTGCTCAACACGGGTGATGTTTTGGTCGTAGCATTTGGTGCTATGATTGGATGGGGATGGGTTGTGTCCTCTGGTCAGTGGATTATCAGTGGTGGAGTTCTTGGAACGGTGCTTGGATTTATTATTGGCGGTATTATGATCTACTTTGTGGGTTTGTGTTATGCCGAACTGACTACCGCAATGCCGAAATGTGGTGGTGAACATGTATTTAGCTATAAGGCATTTGGCTCTATTGGAGCCTATATATGTACATGGTCTATTATTTTAAGCTACATTGGCGTTGTATGCTATGAGGCAGTATCATTTCCAACTATCCTTCAATATGTTTTTCTAAAATAGCCAGAGGATATTTATATTCGGTTGGCGGTTTGATATATATTTTACATGGCTGCTTATTGCAATTGGAATGGCGCTGTTAATTCTACTCCTCAATATTATTGGAATGAAGAAAGCTGCAAGATTTCAGAAAATATTAACTTGTGTAATTGCGGCAGTAGAATCATGCACTGGTTGCAGGAGCTGCATATTCGAGGAAACGTAAGCAATCTTCAGAATCAGTTGTTGATTGGAGACACCAATGGCGAAATTATTCAAAAATATTGCAAAGGTCGCTATAATGACGCCTTTTTTTCTTTTTTGGATTTGATGTTATACCACAGGCAGCTGAAGAAATTAATGTTCCTTTGAAAAAATTGGGGAAGATGATGATTTCTTTCTATCATTATGGCGGTTTCTTTCTATGTCCTGGTTGTTCTGGCTGCTGGATATGTTATGGATGCAGAACAGATCAAGACATCAATGCTTTCTGCCACCGGCCTTTGTAACTGCCGATGCAATGGGTGTTGCATTTAATAATGCTAATATGGCTAAAGTCCTGATAATTGGTGGTCTTTTTGCGGTATTGTTACCAGTTGGAATTCGTCTCCTGATTGGCGGGAGCAGAGCTTTTGTATTCTATGTCTGTTTCCTATATGCTTCCCAGGAAATTTGCTGTACTACATAAGAAATACAATACACCTGTGAATTCATTGCTGTTATGGGGGCATTATCAGTTATTTCCCGTTTTTTAGCCGGTCAATGCTTGTGGATTGTTGATGCAGGAAATTTTGCCTGCTGTTTTTGCTTATTGCATTGTATCACTGTCCTTTATAGTTTTAAGAAGGAAAGAAGCTGATATGAGGAGACCATATAAGGTAAAACACTACAAATTTGTAGGAATAGTTGCAGTTATTTATGCAGGAACCATGTCCGCCATGTATATTATTCGGAGACGAATTAAATCGGTACATTGGTCTGGCAGAATGGGTTATTGTCGGTGGATGGATTCTTTTAGGAATTATAATGGCGTATATTAGTAAAAAAGAAATATGGCGATAAATTTGCGAATCTTATAGAGTGAGAATAAGTTAAGTTCTATCTCGTTTTATTTATACAGGGAAGAAAATGGGAAAGAGAATGCAGGCTGGATTACCATTAAAGGGAAAAAGCTGGCATTAAATAAAAATGGAAAATTGTACACAAACCGCTGGTATAAGGGTTATTATCTTACAGCCAACGGAACAATCGCTACAAAGTCAGATGGTTTCAGAGAATGTGTATGTAAATGAAGAGGGGGCAGGAAATGTGCCAAAGAAGAGGTGCGTCTGGGAAAACCCGAAGAAAAACTCCAGTCCACTATAAATGGGTACAGCGGCAACTGGTCTGTGTATGTGGAAAATCTGAAAACAGGGGATATTTTGTCTATTAATGAAACCAGTATGTATCCGGCCAGTGTGATCAAGCTTTTTTGTTATGGAAGCAGTTTATGCCAGCGGCAGTGAGAAGCGGATCAACCCTGAATGGAACAGTGAAAAGTTATCTGAACAGTATGATCACGGTCAGTGACAATGAGTGCTATAATGAGCTTATGGGACATAGTTTTCATCGGGGTGCAATTATATTAAGTATTTAAACAGGGGTATACCGGGCATAAATGAATCAAGGAATTTTAAGTATGGTATATTACGAACTAGAGCGCGTTTGAAACAGGCTTTGGAGCCTGTTATTTCTGGTTATCAGAATACATCGTGGAAGTGTGACCGAGGAAACAAACCACGGCACACATATCATGAAAAATATTATCACCTATTTCTCTTGCAATTTCGTTATGGTTAGTTTATACTAATTACAGAGTTAGGGATATGGCTAACCTAACGGGTAAATCATTTGGACTCCTTATTATGGCAGAAAGACCGCTGACATAATATGATGCGGATTGCGGCTGGACTTTCCGGGAAGCAGTTCGCGAAGGAGTTCCTTTGAAAAATGAAAGGAAAGATATACATACATGATTACTTAGAAGAGAAAGTCATTGGAAGAGAAATTATGGATTCAGAGAAAATCCTACAGTAGAAGCAGAGTTTTATCTGGTAGATGGAACCATCGGCAGAGGAGCTGCTCCCAGCGGCGCTTCTACAGGCGAATTTGAGGCTCTGGAGCTTAGAGATAATGATAAGAACAGATACCTTGGAAAGGTGTTACAAAGGCTGTAGAGAACATTAATACATCCATCAACGAACAATCTCAGGAATGGATGCATCCGATATTTATGCAATTGACAAGGCAATGATCAAAGCTGACGGAACCAAGGACAAATCAAACTTTGGTGCAAAATGCAATCCTGGCTGTTTTCCATCGCATGCTGCCGTGCAGCTGCAACAGCCCTTGATATCCCGCTTTATCGTTTCCTCGGTGGTATTTCCGGAAACCGTATGCCAGTACCGATGATGAACATTGTAAACGGCGGCTGCCATGCGGCTTCTACCGAGGACTTGATGTACAGGAGTTTATGATCATGCCAGTTGGGCACCAAGCTTCCTAAAGAGTGCTTAAGATGGTGTGCAGAAGTATTCCATGCACTTGCAGCTATTCTTGAAATCAAGAGGACTTGCAACCTCTGTCGGTGATGAGGGTGGCTTTGCACCAGCTCTGAAATCTGACGAGGAGGCAATTGAGACGATTCTTGAGGCTGTTAAGAATGCAGGCTATGAGCCAGGAAAAGATTTTATGATCGCTATGGACGCAGCTTCTTCTGAGTGGAAGACTGGTAAACTTGGCGAGTACAAGCTTCCGAAAAGGCCGGTACTGTTTACACATCTGACAGAGCTGATCGACCACTGGAAAAAAGCTGGTTGACAAGTATCCAATCATCTCAATCGAAGATGGTCTGGACGAGGAAGACTGGGAAGGCTGGCAGAAGCTTGACCAAAGAACTGGGAGATAAAAAGTGCAGCTGGTCGGTGACGACCTGTTTGTAACAAAATACAGAACGACTTTCAAAGGAATTTCTCTGGGATGCGGAAACTCCATCCTGATCAAAGCTGAATCAGATTGGTTCTGTATCAGAGACACTGGAAGCAATCAAGATGGCACATAAAGGCATGCTATACAGCAATTTCCTCTCACCGCTCAGGCGAGACGGAGGACACGACGATCGCAGATCTCGCGGTGGCATTGAACACCTGCCAGATCAAGACCGGAGCTCCGTCAGACAGAGCGTGTTGCAAAAATACAATCAGCTGTCTCAGGTATCGAGGAAGAGCTTGGAGATGCAGCAGTATATCCGAATGAGCGCATTCAATGTAAAAACGCTAATGTTCCGCGAAGTGGTTACTGACTGCAAAGTGAACAGTAACAGATTTACGAGATGATTTCACAGATGTAATCTACCTTATACCCCTTAAGTAGTGTTTATAGAAAAATCCCGCCAGGGAAAGCGTGGTTCCATGGCAGGGGATTTTTGGATTATTCATTACGATTTACAGGTGATGTTCCGTGAATAATGTTACTGCAAACCGTACAATTATTTCATTCTGTTATTACAGGAATACATATTTCAGAACAAAGATAACAGCCAGTGCATACATAAGCGGGCTGATCTTTTGTCTTTAGCTTTCCAGTACAGACGTTGATAACATAAGAGATAACACCACGTGCAATACCTTCGGAAATGCTGTACAGGAACGGCATTGCAATGATTGCGATAAATGCCGGAATCGCTTCTGTAAGGTCGTCAAAGTCGATCTTGGTTACAGAGGTCAGCATAAGGAATCAACCACGATCAGAGCCGGAGCTGTGGCGAAGGAAGGGATCGCCAGGAAAATCGGGGAAAGGAACAGGGAAAGTGCGAACAAAATAGCGGAAACAAGTGAAGTAAGACCTGT
>VOFK01004230.1_pt1 | contig 18468 bp, 26 predicted proteins | sample 5384121 | NCBI WGS metagenome assembly VOFK01 (sample SAMN12384730, study PRJNA508395) | human gut metagenome | isolation source: healthy gut J | host: Homo sapiens
GACTGCAATACGTAATTGAAATCATAAAAGAGCACAATAACAGACCTGTAAGAAATTTATTTATATAATTCACGCCAGTCTAAATCTCCTCTGTCAAGCGCCAAAATCAGTGCTTCTGCTGTTGCAACGTTTGTGGCCATTGGAATATTGTATGCATCACAGGCTCTTGTGATATCATTGGCATCCGGTTCTCTTGAATTCGGCGTCAGAGGATCTCTGAAAAAATATCAGAAGATGATCTGATTATTTTCAATCTGAGATCAGTTGTTGTTTTCTCCCAGTGGCCGGCCAGATACTTATGGATATTGAGATTTGTTACTTCTTCAATAGAGATGTCTGCCTGTCTGTTGCATATAAATTATGTCTGTTCAAAAATACCGCGGTATACAGAAATTCTGCATCAACTTCTTTTTTGCATTATTTTAGTTAATCCGATGTTCATCGCGACCTCCTCATTGATATTTAATTTGGCTGTAATCTACCATTCGGGACAAGTCCGATTCCTATGAAAAAGCAAACGACTGATGTCGGTCCACCAACTGATAAACGGAAGAAATTCCCGGTATTCGGAAAGATCATGGTTGCCACACTGACGTTGATAAAACTCTGAGTTCCGATCAGTGCGGCTACTCCTCCGCAGATGAGTCGCCCTCCGGTGTCCTTTGCTTTTTTTGTCCGATCAGGATACATTCAATCACTATTAATAATAACAAAAGAAGAATGACGATACAACAACCCACAAATCCTAATTCTTCACCAATTATTGCGAAAATAAAGTCAGTTTCGGGTTCTGACAGGAAATTTCCGTTTTTACAGAAGTTGTGGTGTTATTATTTAGTCCCTTTCCTGTCAATTGCCCGGAACCGATTGCCATCACCGAATTCAACTGTTGATAGGCCGTTTCTGTCGCATACTTTTTCTGGCTCCAGCCACGCCAGGATACGATCCTGCTGATATCCGCGTAAAAAGCTTCTGATTGGGCTGTACCACGATACTCAGAAATATAATGGCAACCGGAAGAATGATCGCGAGAACCGTTCCGGGATAAAACGATAACTCAGACCAAGATACATAATAATACAGAACAATAATGCCAGACAGATGGTATTAGAAAGATTTGAGTTTCATATAAATCGGGATCAGGGTCGGAACCATCAATGCAATCGCCTGTATGATCGTTTTTTTTCTGGATTTGATCTTGTGTTCGCGGTCCATCAGAAATTTGGCATAAAACAAAATTGTTATGATCTTGGTAAAGATCAGAAGGCTGGAATCTGGTAAATCCCAGGTTCAGCCAACGCTGTGCACCGTTTACTTCGACTCCGAATAAAAAGAACTGCAACCAGAAGAAGGATATTCACAATATATAAGATCCAGTATAAATTCAGTACCCATTGATAGTCGATCAATGACACGATCACCATGATGATCAGACCGACAACCACACCGAAAGCCTGCCTTCCCTGTCAGACTGATTGGCGCTTCCGACCACCAGCACTCCAAGAATGGAGATCAGGGTTACCAGCGCAACCAGACTGAATTTATAATCTTTTAGTTTGTAGCGTTTAAATAAATACAAAGTTTTTTCTCAAAAAGTCTTCTCCTGTAAATGTAATCTGTATTTCTGAACGTTGAATCCTGATCTGAAATTTCTCAGGTGAAACTTCTATGTATTTTCGAAACCGTCAGATACAGATCTTTTGTAAAATTATCAATCATATCCGAAGTACATTCCATTCGATCTGAAACAATCAGAGATTTCAGACGTTTTTTTGCGATTGTAACGGAAGGTGTACTCATGATCTGCCCTCTAATTTCTTTTGAACAAATGAGACATTCTGGCAAGGATTCCCTCAGATTTTGTATAATCCGGAATCGGAATTTCTTCTCCGCAGATCCTGTGGCAGATATTATCATAGGCAGCGCCTGCCAGCCCCTGATCTCTGGAAAAGATTTCGCCCTGATTGGTTGCAATGACAACCTGCTCATCATCGGAACGACCCCGACAAGATCTACTGGAGGGATCTCGGTCACATCTTCTACGGACATCATATCTCCACGACGTACCATATCGATCCGAAGTTTGTTGATCAGAAGTCGTACAGAACGGATTCTGGGTTTCCAGAAGGCCAATGATCCGATCTGCGTCACGGATTGCTGATACTTCGGGGGTTGTTACGACAATGGCTGAATCTGCAGCAGAAATCGCGTTTTTGAATCCCTGTTCGATTCCGGCAGGACAGTCAATCAAAGTACATAATCATAATCTTCGCGTATTCATCAACAAGCTTTCGCATCTGCTCCGGTGAGACGGATTTATCTTTTTGTCTGCGCGGAAGGAAAGAAGATACAGCGATGCAAAACGGCTGTCTCTGATCAGTGCCTGCTTTAATCGGCAGCTTCCTTCGATCACATCCACCAGATTGTAAATGATACGGTTTTTCCAGTCCCATAACTACATCCAGATTCCTGAGGCCAAGATCTGTGTCGATCACGAGAACTTTTTTTCCGAGAACAGCAAGTCCTGCTCCGATGTTCGCTGTCGTCGTTGTCTTTCCAAACGCCGCCTTTTTCCTGATGTAATTACGATTACTTCACTCATTGTATGCCCTCCTGAGATATTTATTCGATCAACGGATCTATATAAATGCGATGACCATCTACTACTGCAATCTTTGGTCCCTGTATGGAAGAATCTTCCTGATAAACATGCGGGATTCTTGCTTCAATCTTTTCCGATCAGCATTTTCTTCGGACGCATGGTGATCGCTGAGATAAACGCAGAATGATCTCCGCCCATTCCGGCATGCGCTGAACCGTAAAGTCCGCCAACGATCACAATATTACCGGCAGACTCCACTCTGGCTCCGGGTTCTACATTTCCCAGAACTACCCGAGGTCCGATTCTGACTGAAGTACCTGATGATTTTCCAGAGATCCTTTGTGGATCAGTCCACGTTGCTGGATCACGCGCTCTGAGCCTGCTCCAGCAACGTACGCCAATATGGTTCGTTTCCCTCATCATCCAAGACACTGAGATGATCTCAATCTGGTCAGCTCGGTGATCATTTCCAGGATCTGAGCCGTCTGCTCATAGGTCAGTGTCTGTCCGAAAATTGCCAGAGCCATCTTTTGCCTTTCGAAAAATTTGGCAGAATCCAGAAATTTGCTGTGAAGCTCTTCCAGGATCTGGGAAAAGGCGCATCTGGACTCATATGGATTTCAAAGACAATATTTATTGGTTTTTACAGTTACTAACATAGATATCCCCTCTTAAAATTTAAACTTAATCTCCGTGGACGGCGCTTTCCAAGTTCTGCTGCTGCACCTTTTACGAGTTCATCCACATCAGCTGTTTTAAAGCGATAGCGCATAATATCACGGCCGATTTCTGCAGTATAGGAAGAACTATAACCGTTTGCGATTCGAACAGCTACAGCAACTTCCGGTGAATCTGTCGGCGCATATCCTACGAACAGCGCATGGTCGGATGTGTATCACTCTGCTGAGCCGTACCGGTTTTTCCTGCCATGGACAGATTGCCGATTCCTACGAATGTTGAGGAACTGGACACCATGTCTTCCATTCCCTGATGAACCGGGTTCGGTGTTGTTGAAACATCATCCATGGTGTTGACCACTTCAGGTTCATATTCTCTTTACAACATTTCCGTCAATGTCTGTCACCTTGTCCAACAGAGAAAGCTTGTACACCGTTCCCTTTGTTAGCCACAGTGGCAACATAACGGTTTAACTGACTGACTGTATAGTTGTTTGGTACCCCTGTCCGATTGCAGTTGGTACAGAAGCGGTATCAGAAATCTGCGGGGAGGATTCCGGTATTTCGATTCCGGTCGTTTCTCCCAGTCCGAATTCTTCCGCATACTTTTTGATTTTCTTAACTCCGAGGTCACTACAATACTCTCCGTTTTCATCCAGTCCCAGGTCATATCCGACTTCATAAAAGAAACTGTTACAGGATACTTCAGGGCATTGACTACATTCAGGCCGCCGTGAGCGTCCGGATACACCCCAACATTTTGGATTCGGTTCAACTTTATCAAAGATACCTGCACAGTTGATGATGGTGGATCCCTTGATCACGCCTTCTGTAAGACCTGCCACAGAAGATACCATTTTGAAGGTAGATCCCGGTGCGGTTCTCTCCTGCGTTGCATTGTTATAAAACGGACGGGACAGTCCGGTTACCAGTTGGTTATAATACTTGAGTCCATGGTGTTGGCTTGAAGCCGGTTACTGTCATAGCCCGGATAAACACAGGCTAATACTTCTCCGGTATTTACATCACTGACTACCGCAGAACCTGTACATGGCTCTAAAGCAAGCTGTCTGGTGTAATCTCCAGCGACTGAATTTTTCCGGTCACCCAGGAAAATGCATTTCCACCGGATACCAGGCTGTTATAGGCAGCCTCATCCATCGGAAGAACTCCCTGCTCATACACGATGGCACAGATCTGTGAACCACTGATACCTCCCTGATTTTATAAGATACTTATAAAAAGTTTGTCGAAATTACTGTCGGACTTCAAATAATCTTCCAGATAAGATAAAAATCCCCTGATAAACTTCCTTAGAATCGGAATATTTTCCATTGGAGACATAATTCTCCAGTTTGAAGTATTCACCCAGTTTTTGGAAATTGCATAATTCAGATAAGTATTCGGATTGATGGACTCATCCGTTGCCCAAGCGATATACGTATCATCACTTGTATCCAATCACATCTTTATTCAGGATCCCTTCATTTTTGTCGTCAGAAGATTGTGGAAATGTAATTCATGTATGCCTGCATTTCCTTGGAAAGATCTTTTGTATGCAGCAGAATTGGGATCTTTGAGATTCTGAAGAACTTCCTGGATTACCACCTCTTTCCGTTGGGTAAACGCTGCGTAAACCTGCTGTTCAACCGGTTGGGCATCCTCTGCTGAAAAAATGACTCATATTGATAATCTCATTTCCGATGAATGCATAATATATACATCATCAATCGGAATAATTAACTGACTGGCATTGGGAAGCAGTTGTTGATCATAATTCATGACATTTTGAATCTTTGATAAAAGGATCGCTGCAAGCTTCTCTTCGATCAGATGATAAGTGGTTTCCTGAAGATCTTTATCAATTGTCAGATAAACATCATTTCCTGCTTTTGGATCTTTGGTGCTGACTGTTTCAATCACCTTTCCCACAGAATCTACGTAAACCTTGGTCTCTCCCCTTTACTCCCTGAAGCTGCTGCTCCAGTGTCTGCTCCAAACCTGCTTTTCCTACAATATCGGTGAGGCTGTAATTTTTCTTTACATCTTTATCAAGCGCGTCATACTCTTCCTGAGAAATCTTTCCGGTATAACCGATAATGGAATCGAAATACTGACTGTCCGTATAACGGCGCAAAGAATCTTCCGCAATATTTACACCATCCAGTTGATCCAGATTTTCCATAATGGCAGATACCGTCTCATCGCTGACATCATACGCCAGTGTACTTGGGATGTATTTCTGATAACTGTTCAGACTGATGGCATAACGCATATTTACCATTTTCAGGATATAAGCTTTATCATGTTTTTTCAGATTCAGTCCATATCCGTAAAAGTTTTATCGGTACACAGATATTTGATGATATCGTCGGCTGTTGCATTTTTCTGCTTTTCGGTAAGCTCATCAATCGTCTTGCAGCCGTAAATATCTGCAATAAACGAAGCTTCTGCGTATCGGAAGACTGATTGAATTCGTAGTTGCCCTGACTGTTTAAAAGCCAATTCCGAAATCACTTATGATAGAATCGCCGTGTGCTTCCACGATCTCCATTACTTTTTTCCAAGATCCCGTTCAGGATTTTATTCTTACTGTCTCCGCTGGCAATATTATCCTCGATGGTTACGGAATAAGCCAGCTCATTGTATGCCAGAAGATTTCCGTTCCGGTCATAGATATTTCCACGGGTTCCGGAAATGGAACGGTCTTCATGATACCGAAGTTTTATAATTATCCAGATAATCCTGGCCTTTTACAATCTGCAGATAAAAGATACGATTGACCAGACGGCCGATAATACACAGAACACAAGAATCAGTACAGGCTCTGGATTTCAGCATGTCATAAAAACAAATCTTTTATCCGTTCCACTATACGTTCAAACAAATCTACTAGCACTCCTTTTTCTCTTCTTCTTCCAGTTTCCGATTGATCAGTCGGATCAGCGGATAGAAAAGCCAAAAGCTGTCAATGGTTGTATAAATCACCTGAGGTATGATAATACGATTCAGAGTAAACAAATGAAATTACTGCGCAGAAGGAATCTTAAAAACATAAATAATGATTCCGTATGCAAAATCTCCGAAAACAAGGATCGGGGAAGCTTTTAATTCCTCATCAAAAAGAACTGCTTACTCCAGCCAATCGCATATCCGATCACCAGATAAATCAGCGCATAAAATCCCAGAATCTCCCCAAACTGGATATCAATCAGCAGTCCGGAAAAATCCGACCAGTACACCGTCTTTTTTTCCACGTATAATACCGGTTGCAACGGTAAGAATGATCAGAAAGATCCGGCTTTTACGCCTTTTACCCTAATAGTGATGGGGAAAATCGTACATTGCAACAGGAAAAAACAAGAACCAGCCCGCCAAAAATGACAGGGTCTTCTGACCTTAAGCCATATTTCATACTCATACGACACCCCTTTTAATTTCCTGACTGTCATTCTCTCACCATATCCGCTTTTTTTGTGGTGATGACGAGAACTTCCCTGGAAGATTTTTAAAATCTACTACCGGAGTGATGTATCCGGATCTGGTCGGGTTGTTTGCATCCACATTAATTTCGCTGATAGCCAACCAGGGATCCCCCTGTAAATATTTATCACTGATAGGAAGTAACGATCTGTTCCCCCGACTTTGATCTCATTGTCGTTATTTTCCATTGCTCGAGAACTTGATCTTTCCATCCTCGATCAGCGAAAGATCTCCGCGAACCATACACTGATCGGATGTAGTAAGAACCATGCTGCTTACATTACTTTCATCATCAATAATGCTGCGGACCGTTGCCCAATGTGGGCCTGTCTGGGGGTCACAATCCCGACCAGACCACTTCCTGCAAGAACGTTCATATCTTTTGGATCCCGTCAGAACTTTCCCTTATCAATCGTAAATGTACTGAACCAGTTCCAGGAATCTTTTCCGATCACATGGCTCCTTTTTATAATCTCCATAGTTCTGGATCCAGCTTATAAAAGAGACTGGAGCCGATCAGTTCATAACGTTCCTGCTGGAGATTGTTATTCTCTTCCATCAGGGGGAATCACTTTCGCCTGAAGTTTTTTGTTTTCAGATTTTTCACTTCCTTTAAGGTCTTAAAATTGTCATTGAGATCACTCAGCCATGCGCCGATCTGGTTGATTCCCTTTGCATCCGGGATTACCGTTACATCTGCCACCTGTCTGAAAGGAGCCGATGAGAACTGGGCAACAATAGAAAGTCCCATTAGTAAGATACACAGGACGGAAAGTCCCGATCACCGTATCTGTTTGAGGAAGATTGATTTTTTCTTTTCATATTATCTTAACCACCTGTAATCTTCTCTAACATTGAATAGGTCAGCGATTTTAATTCTTTTATTCCATATAATTTTTCTTGAGTCCCTCTACGGCACAAAGTTCGGGCAGGGGTGCCTTTCGAACCCTGAAGCCCCGTCATCTCACGGAGGTAGATATCAGTCCCCGCAGGTTTGCAAGACCTCCTGTTAAATACATACCCCTTTTCTCGATCACCGGACGGACATCCGGAGGGTCCGATCAGTTTTTATGGAAAGGATCGCTCACACGCCTCTTTCAGCGGCTCCCAAGTGCAGCTCTTACCAGTCCGATCGGAATCTCGGTAAGCTGCGGAACACCGGTGATCAGATTACGTCCGGCTACCTGCATGGTTGCGTGAGCTCCTCCACGGTCAAAAAAACCCCGAATTTTTCGAAGCGCTTCTGCCGTAAGACGTCCGATCAGGAAATCACGATTATGACGCACCAGATTTGCTACAGCATTATCCAGATACTCTCCGCCGATCTTTACCAGTTTGTTTAAAACCATTCCGCCTGAAGAGAGAATGGAAATATCCGTTGTACCGCCGCCGAAATTGGCGATCAGAATTCCTTTTTTCCTCGAAAAATATTCAATCCAAGTCCGACCGCATCTGCAATTCCCCGCTCCACGATCTTTACCTCTCTTGCTCTGGCAGTGGAATAAGATACCAGATCGAAAAAGGCCTTCTTCTCCACTTCCGTCACATCTGTCGGAACCGCGATCACATATTCCGAACCACGCATAAATTTACGTTCCGGATTTAAAGATTGGTCAGCAGATACTGCATATCCTCAAAATGAGAGATCACACCATTTTGCATCGGAAAAACAACCTGAATATTGGATGGAGCCTTCTCATACATTTTCATAGGTCTTCATCTCCGACCGCAAACACATATTTCCGGTTCTGAACCGCGATTACATCTTTTTCTTTCCAGATTTTTTTCATTTTTTTATCATATACTTTAATTTCATAAGTACCTAAATCAAGCCCATATACATTTCTGGCCATATGCTTCCTCACTTTATAAAACCTTTTTCTCTCAGACTGATATATTTTTATTGTCTCCAATAATATGATCCAACAACTGAATTCCGATCAGCGCCCCGGCATCCATCACCCGTTTGGTGATCACCAGATCCGGTTGACTCGAGTCGGATCCCCGCTGGATGATTGTGCAGTAAAATAATAGAAACCGCATTTTTCTGCAGAGCTTCGATAAAAAGTTCTCTAGAGATACTAAAGAGCATTTACCGTCCTTTGAAATGTCGGTCTCACCAATCAATCGGGTGCGAGTATTAAAAGCAACAATTTCATAGATTCCTGCTTTTTATGACGCATGTCTTCCATATAATATCCGGCAATCGTATCCGGCGAAAAAAAATCAAGACCATCCTTCGCAGTCGCCTTAGCCAGACGTTTTGCTAATTCAGAAAGGCAGAGAATCTGAACAGCTTTTACCTTGCCGATTCCCCCGGATCTGTAAAAAGTTGTTCCAAACTCCACTGATGAATGTTAAGAAGTCCTTCCTGAGAGAAAATAGGGTATAGAATCTTCTTTGCAAGAGCGATAGCATTCTCACCATGAGTTCCAGTGCGCAACAAAACAGCCAGAAGTTCAATATCAGTCAAAAACCCGGACCATGGCACAGACACTTCTCGTAAGGACGCTCCTCCTCCCTCAAAGTTTTTTAAATTTTCAGTAGAACTAACCGCCTGAACTTCATTCATAAAAAAAAATGCTCCAGACACAATTCGCAATTTATTTTACCATAAACCCCAAAAAAGTGTATAGAGCAAAACCTATTAAAATTTTGTGAAAATATCAAGCCGTGCGCCCAGAATAAAATGCAGATGGATGCAAATTTTATTTTTGCAGACAAATAGAGGAAGCATTTGTTCTAGGCATATGGCGCATAGCCATCAGCGAGAGCGGTTCGAAGAAGCCGCCCCGCTGTGCACGGCAGCAAGTGCGCGAATCGGTCATCGGCGCATATTTCCTTCCGATTGTCCCAGCGACCTTCATACCCATCCATTGCCGCAGAAGTAATTCCACCGGCGTATCCGGCTCCTTCCCCATTACGGATATAATCCCTCGATGGGACTTTCGCACTCTTCGTTTCGCGGAAGTTTCACCGGGGAGGATGTCCGGCTTTCCACACCGGAAAATAATGTATCCGGTCTTGAGAAACCGTGGATCTTCTGTTCAAATGTTCCATCGTTTCCATCAGTGTATCCGACAGGTAATCCGGGAAAAGTTCCCGAAGATTTGCAAAAGAATATTCCCCTTTTTAACTGTGGTTTCACTTCGCCGAATTCTGTGCTTTTTTACATTTTTACAGAAATCCCCGTATTGCTGGATCGGAATTTTCCCTGTCCCAGTTCATACGCCTTTTTCTTCTAGTCTGCGCTTAAATTCCATTCAGTCCAGGGAGTCTGTCCCGTACTCTTCCGGGGTAATCGTAACGATCAGTGCGCTGTTTGCATTTTCTCCGTCTACCACTGTAACTCATTCCGTTGACCGCAAGCCTTCCGGGCTCGGAAGATGCATTGACCACGTATCCTCCGGGCACATGCAGAAAGAATAGACTCCCGCGTCCGCTCTTTGTCTGTGCCGTCAGTTTATAAGGAGAAGACGGAAGATCTTTGTTCCACGTTTTTCTTCCATATTGCGCCTGATCGATCATCTCCTGCGGATGTTCGGCACGAACCCCTACGGCAAATGATTTTGCTTCCATTGGAACCTGTTTCCTGTAAAGCGTTTTCGAACGTATCTCTTGCACTGTGCCCCAATGCAAGGACTGCAAGATCACAAAAGGATTCTTTTTCGTATCGTTTACGATGACTGCTGACAGAATCCGCCGCCCTTTTCTTTCAATTCGAAATCTGTCACTTTACTCTGAAACAGAACTTCACCGCCCAATTTCTCGATGGAACGCCTGATCTCCGTAATGACCGTAATCAGGATATCCGTACCAATATGTGGTTTAGCCTCATACAGAATCCGTTCTTGGGGCTCCGTGTGTCACAAAGGTTTCCAGCACAAATTTGCTTCGTCCGAGTTTATCTTTCACAAGCGTATTTAATTTGCCGTCCGAAAAAGTTCCTGCGCCGCCTTCTCCAAACTGCACATTGGAATCCGGATTCAGGGTCCCACTCTTCCAGAAAGTCTCCACATCCTTTTGACGGCTTTTTGCATCCTTTCCCTTTCCAGTAAAATGGGCCGATATCCGTATTTTGCCAGAAGATAGGTGCAGAATAATCCGGCCGGTCCGCTTCCGATCACCACAGGACGCTGCTTTAATTCCATAGTGCCGCAGGCAGAAAAAACGATACGCTTTTTCTGAAACACTGGTTACATTTTTTCGGTGGATGCTGCAAAATCTTTCTTCATTTAGTCCGGATACTTCTACGGTATATACCATATATATTTCCGGTTTCTTTCTGGCATCTCACAGACTGCCTGATCATCTTCCACTGAAAAGTTGTCCCCTGGCTTCAAATGCAGAATCCGGCTTAAATTTTCTTTCCAGATGTTCTGTCGGTTCACCGGGCAGAAGCTTCAGTTGATTGATTCTTAACATTTCAAAAAGTCCTCCATATTTTTACGGACAAAATAATAACAAATCACTTGCATGAGAATCGTTTGCGATCCAGATACCGGGTAGGATACGAAAAGCACTGCTACACTTCTGTGTGCAGGAAAATAGCGAAAATCCAGAGGACACGGATTCCTACTGTTCCTATGATAGACAAAAGCATCGGAATGCCTGAACGGCCCATTCCGCGCAATGCCCCGGAAACAGATCCATCAGACCACACAGGAAGTACGTCAATGTGGTATATGAAAGAAACTTCCATTCCTGCATGGATTACTTCCGGATCTTTATTATAGATTGCCAGAATCTTCGGTCTGCCAAAAATACATGACACTACCAAGCGCCAGAGCAATTCCGATTGATAGCACCATACAGTCCAGGGAGGATACGATCCATACGCTTTTGGCTTCCTTGCTCCGTAATTCTGACTGGTAAAACTCATACAGGCCTGTGTTACTGCATTGACAGACATATAGATAAATCCAAGCAGATTATTGGCAGCGGTATATCCTGCCATTGCAATGGAGCCAAAGGAATTCACGGAAGACTGAAGCAAGGCGTTGGAAAAGTTAATCACCGTTGACTGAATTCCCGCCGGAATCCCAATCTGTAAAAATCTGCAACAGATACTTTGGATGAATCTTAAGTTTTGAAATCCGAAGGCAGTAATCTGCGTCCGACCTGATCAGACACCATAAAACCAGAATACTGGAAAGGAACTGAGATGCAACGGTTCCGATCGCCACCCCGGCCACATCCAGATGAAAAACAATCACCAGCAGCAGAATTCAGACAGGCATTCACGATACCGGAAAAGATCAGAAAGATCAGCGGTCGTTTGGTATCTCCGATTGCCCGGAGGATCGCCGCGCCATAATTGTAGAGCATGAAAACGGCATTCCCAGAAAATAAATCCGCATATAAAGTGCGGATCGCCCTGATGACATCATCTGGAGTTCCCATCAGTTCCAGGGAAATCTTTGCACTTAAGATCCCGACAAAACAACATGACAATTCCGCTTAATACTGCAAACATCATGGCCGTATGGACTGTATCGGATACTTCGATTTTTTGCCGGATGCATAATATCTGGCCGTCAGAACATTTGCGCCCAGTGAAATTCCGATAAATAAATTGGTAAAGATATTGATCAATGCGGTCGTAGAACCCACGGCCGCCAGTGCCTGGCTTCCGCTGAATCTTCCCACTACCACAATATCCACTGCATTGAATAATAACTGCAGAATCCCCGATAACATCAATGGAAGTGCAAAGGAAATCAGTTTGTCCATCAGACTTCCGTTACATGTCGATTTCATACGTTCTTTCCTCACAATAACCCCTCGTTCTGATTCTGGTGATTTCTACACCTGTGACATCATTTTTCTCGTTGTAAATTTATCGCTTTTCGCAAAACAGATCTTACGATCCGGTACGCTGCTTTCCTTTGCTATGATATCGCCGCATGTTTCCCGGCAACATAACCGCTGGACCACGCCCATTGCAGATTGTATCCCCCACAGATTCCATCCACATCCAGCAGTTCACCCGCGAAATACAGACCGTCGATCGGTCTGGATTCCAGCGTATCCGGATCGATCTCATCGGTAGAAAGACCACCGGCACAGATCTGCGCTTTCTCATAGGAATTTGTTGCTTCCACAACGGTTTCAAAAATGCTGGATGGTATTAGAAGCTTTGCGCGTTCTGTCTTCGTCAGCGCTCCGGCCTGTTTTGCCGGAGAAATATTTGCAAGCCGTAAAAAGAATGCAGACATTTTTTGTGGAACAGACCGATGAAAAAATGTTCCATGCTGCAATTCGGATGCATTTGAATTCGATTTTCCAAAAATGCCTGAAACTGTTCCGCAGAAAAATCCGGCATAAAATTAATTCGTACCGAAACAGGCTCCTTATAGTAAAGGCCGAGTGCCGCGTAACGGCTGATCTGAAAAACAGGGATTCCAGAAACCCCGTAATCTGTAATCTGGATTTCACCGGTATCTGACGCAACTTCCTTTTGATCCGTTCAACAACGTCACGGTTCCCTGAAGGCGAACGCCAGAAATACTCTTGTAAAAACGATTCTTTACATCTGAGCTGAACCAGAGCCGGAACCACCGGGGTCAGGTGATGCCCCAGACTTTTTGCCAGTCCATATCCGCTTCCGTCCGATCCGGTTTTTGGTGCAGCTTTGGAGCCGGTAGAGAATCACGCGATCTGCTGATACTTTTCCTTTGGAGGTCGAATCGTAAAACCATGTTTTACAGGTCGTATCTCCATGACTTCTGTTTCTGTCTGAATTTCCACCTTCAGAGATTCCAGCTCCAGTCTGAGTGCATCCAGAACCGCACTCGCCTGATCGGAATAGGGATACAGATATCCGTTTCGATTTTTCGAGTAAATCCCCAACTTCTGAAAAAATGCAATGGTATCAGAGCAGGAAACTGTGAAAGAACTTTCCACGGAAATGCCGAATCCGTAGAGCGGTAGCATTCCGGTGTCTGCAACGTATTGGTAAATTGCATCTTCCGTTTCCTGTTGATAATATTTTTTACCGATCCGGTCTTTGTGTTCCAGGATCACAACCTTGCCCCATTTCTTGCTGCCGTGATCGCTGCCATCATACCGGATGCGCCGCCTCCGACAATCACTACTTTTTTTCCCGGATGCACTCTGTGATGATGTTTCAGACTTTTTCATATCTGCTCCCTTTTCTCTTTGTTTCCTTTTTATTCCGGAATCACTACCAGTCCCTTTTCCAGCATACACTGCAAGGACTTTAAGATTCCCAGTTTTGCATGTGCCCAGGTCAGTCCGCCCTGAAAATATACTGCGTAAGGAGGCTTGATCGGTCCGTCCGCACTTAATTCAATGGAAGATCCCCTGTACAAAAAGCTCCGGCAGCCATGATCACATCGCTGTCATATCCGGCATCGCCCACGGAATCGGGGTCACATAACTGTCCACCGGTGCCGCTGCTGGATTCCCTGACAGAACGCCACGACACCTTCTTCACTTCCCAGTGTGACTGCCTGAATGATATCATGTCGTTCTTCTGTTCCGTTTGGAATCACCGGAAATCCCAGCTTTTCGTAAACATTTGCAGCGAAGATTGCGCCTTTCAATGCACCGCTTACAATAAACGGGGAAAGGAAAAATCCCTGATAGAAAGACTGCATCACTCCAAGGGATGCTCCTACTTCTTTCCAAGCCCCGGAGAAGTCAGGCGATAGGCACAGTTTTCGATCAGATCTTCTCTGCCGGCAATATAGCCTCCGATTGGACGGCGCCAATCCGCCTCCCGGATTTTTTGATCAAAGATCCGACGGTCATATCGGCCCCCCACATCACTTGGTTTCTCGTCTCCACAAACTCCCCGTAACAGTTGTCCACCATACAGATGACATCCGGTCGTCTCTCTTTGATAAATGCAATCAGTTCTCCGATTTTTCATCCACAGAATAGCTTGGTCTGGTCTGGTATCCCTTGGAACGCTGGATAGTTACCAGTTTGATCTTTTCGTTTTTAATGCTTCCTCAATGGCCGGATAATCGAAATATCCGTCTTCCTGAAGATCTACCTGCTGATACGTAATACCGTATTCTGCCAACGATCCTTTGGAAGATCTGATGCCGATGACCTCTTCTAAAGTATCATAAGGTTTTCCCTGCAGGAGATAACAGCACATCTCGAGGTCGTAGATTGGCAGCCAGTGCCAGAGCCAGCGCATGGGTTCCGCAGGTAATCTGAGGACGGACCAGCGCAGACTCTGTATGGAAAGTTTTTCGCATAAACCTGTTCCAAAAACATCCGTCCTTTGTCATTGTATCCGTATCCGCTTGCATACTGAAAACATGCGACATCCACACGATTTTTTCTGCATAGCATGGATCACTTTTAACTGATTGTATTCCGCACGTTTATCAATCTGCGCAAAACGTTCTCTTAACGCTTCTTCTATTTTATTTCCAAATTCCAGCACCTGAGAAGAGATTCCAAGTGCCTCATACATGTCCTTCATTTCCTGTTCCATTTTCATTCCTTTCGGAAAGATCTGCACTTTCGCACATTCTTTCAGCATTTTATCTAAAATAAGTTCTTCCCTGATACCCGTAATCAGCTTTATTGATCCGGTCACGTCGCGTTCCGTCTGAACAGGTAAGCTGACGCTTTGCAAAATGTCTGGTATCCCGTTTTTAATTTATAAATTGCTTTCCTCCAGACTGATCTCCTGATCCAGATATTCCATAATTTCTTTATAGCCAAGCCCCTGCATCGAGACCATTTCCCCGGGTGCAACCGGCTGCTTTTTAAGGCCTTTACTTCTTCTACCAGCCCGTCTTCTACCATCTGATCGACCCTTGCATCAATCCGCTGATACAAATGTTCTCTTGTCATCCAGCACAAAATATACAAAACGATAGGGAGAGGTTCTCTTTCGTTCTTCTTCGTTGTGTCTGGAAATCGGTTCCTGATTCTGGTGAAAATATTCCAGCGCACGAATCACTCGTTTCACATTGTTCGCATGGATCTTTTCTGCCGATACCGGATCGACTTCCCGCAAGTTTTTCATGCAAAGCTTCCTGTCCGTATTTTCGGGCATATTCTGCCAGTTCCTGTCTGTAAGCGGGATCTGACTCTTCCATGGTAAACTGAATATCATACAACAGCGCACGGATATAAAATCCTGTACCGCCGGTAACGATCGGTACACATGCCGGCGGCATAAATCCGGCAAAAGCTTCCTTCGCCATCTGCTGAAATTTCTGAACATGGAATTCTTCTTCCGGTTCCAGTACATCAATCAGATGATGAGGGACGTCCTCCATCTCTTCCGGCTTTTATCTTTGCCCGAGCCGATATCCATGTGTTTATATACCTGCATGGAATCCGCAGACACGATCTCCCCCGTCAAGCCGATGCGCCAGCCCAATGGATCCTTTGTTTTTCTACGGCCGTCAGGACCGCTTAATATGATCAATGGTTTGCTTCATAAGCATCACTACACAATTCTCTTAAACTTTTTTTTCCAGTTCCCGTTTGGACATGGATACAATCGTCGGTCGTCCATGAGGACAGTGATATGGATTCTCCAGCGTCAGAAGTTCCTTGATCAACGTCTGAACCTCCGCTGCAGACAGTCTCTGATTTCCCTTTACAGCAGCCTTGCAGGACAAGGATGCAACCTTCTCATCGATCAGCTCCGGTGTCATGGAAGAATTCAGACCATCCGCTATATCATCCAGCATTTCCAGCAACAGTTCTTTTTTTGCAATGGAAAACAGATTGTCCGGTACTGCCCGTACCGCATATTCATTTCCGCCGAAGGGCTCTCGATCTCAAAGCCGATTCTTTCAAAACGTCCATGTGGCGGTTCAAAATTTCTTCTTTCTGCATGGTCGGACCAATATGATCGGTGGACTGATCATCTGAAGTGTATTCCCTGTTTTTTCATTTCTGCCAGTGTTCTTTCATAGAGGACACGCTCATGAGCCGCATGCTGATCGATAATGTACATGGACTCTTTAAACTGTACGATTCAATATGTGTCGAACACCTGTCCGATAATCTGATAATCCGTCTCTTCTTTCGGATCTAGGAAACGTTCTTCGAACAGATTTAACTGTTCGTTATTTGCTTTCACTTCGTTTTCATAAGAAGGAGCTTCCTCGGTTTCGGTGGAAACAACGTTCTGTCCCTGTCCACCCCTGAGACTGTGTAGGACTTCTTCCCCAACGCGGCTTAGGTGCTACCTGGCGAAGACAAGTTTTTCCGATGCAGACTGTGATGGTTCAGCTTCCGCTGTATACCCGCTGGATTATTCTAAAACATCTTTTGAGCCATCTTCCGAATAATTTCTGATATTTTTCGATGTATTTCTGTCGCCTGAATCCGAGAGAGATTCTTCAGTTATCGCAGAGGTCCGATAGGAACTTTCTTCTCTGACACAATCCGACTGCATAGAGGTTTTTGGCTGTGTTCCTGCGATTCTCCAGAAGATTCTTCTACGCTCCGGTACTGATTTTTGAACAGGAGTGGAAGGCTTTTGCTGATAATGAGAAAGCACCCGTTCTCTCATTTTCTGAATAAAAAATCTTCATCCTTTCTTGTGATGTTATCCACAGTTTCCACAGATTTATTCGCATTATTTTGTGCCATTTCCAGCATTTGCCGTTGAATTATGTCGCACTGCATCGAATTATCAGATTTCTTTCTGGCATTTCTTTCTTTCCAGATGAACAACCGGGATCAGTTCCGGTTCAGACAGCGTTTTGTGAACCCCTTCCATCAGCGTCCCATAAACCGCCTGCTGGTTATGAAACCGGACTTCCATCTTGGTCGGTGCACATTTACATCCGTCTCTTCCGGTGGCAGGGACAGGTAAAAGCACTACAAACGGAATTTGTGCTGCATCATAAAAATCCTTGTAACCGTCCTCAATGGCCTTTGAAACCATACCGCTGCGGATATATCGGCCGTTGATAAAATAATTTTCATAGGTTCTGTTTCCGCGGGAAATAATTGGTTTTCCCAAAAATCCATCCAGCCGGATGCCGTTTTTTTTTTCATAATGAATTTCCAGCAGATTGGCGGCTACATTCTTCCGTAAAAGCTGATAGATCACATCTTTGATTTTTCCATTCCCGGATGTCCGCAACTTCTCCTGACCGTTATTGACAAAGCGAAAGGCGATCTCCGATGGGAAAGTGCCAGACGCATCAATACATCATTGACATGACTGGCTTCCCGTCATCGGAGTTTTTAAGAATTTTCTTCTGGCAGGGAATATTGTAGAACAATTGACGGATCAGGAATGTGGTTCCGTCTGTTGCACCAATCTCTTCCATCTTTTTCTCCGTGCCTCCCTCGATTAGGGATAATGGGTTCCAAACAGATCATCCGCAGTCTTTGTACGCAGCTCCACCTGTGAAACTGCGGCAATGCTGGACAGAGCCTCCTCGAAACCCCAGAGCCTACATGGGACAGATCCCCTGAATGGAATCTGATTGGTGGAATGGCGTAAAAAATGCATTCGGGACATCTTGCAATCCCGCATCCATTATCCGCAATCCGATCAATGCAATTCCACCTTCCTGAATCTCCACCGTAACGGAAGAAGATCCGGCATCGATTGTATTTTCTTACCAGTTCTTTACCATTTAGCTGGGCGTTCAATCACTTCTCCGGCCGCGATCTGACGGATAGTGATCTGATCTAATACCTGAATTTTAGCAATACGTAACCGAACGAAGTACAATTGAT
>VOFK01003447.1_pt1 | contig 18460 bp, 41 predicted proteins | sample 5384121 | NCBI WGS metagenome assembly VOFK01 (sample SAMN12384730, study PRJNA508395) | human gut metagenome | isolation source: healthy gut J | host: Homo sapiens
TGTCCACGCATTTCGGTTACGCCGATAATAATGACCCAATAATCATGGTCAAAATTTTTGCTTCCTTCAGTATCGGCTTTTTGTATTGCAACATCGACAAAGCACATGTCCTGCAATACCTTTTTTCGCCGCCATCAAGAAAGGATTGATATGTTCCGCATTTAAAGTAGCCATATTCTCTCTCCTCTGCACAATCTTATTTTTTTATAATAGCATAATTACGAAATAGTGTCTATAAAATTCTGAATTTTAACCAGTGCCTTCTTTAAGTCTTCAATGGAATATGCATAGGAAATTCGTAAAAAACCTTCCCCGCATGTGCCAAACGCAGACCCAGGCACTACCGCAACATGTTCTTTTCGAGAAGTGTTTTAGCAAACTCCTCGCTCGTCATGCCAAAACGGCTGATGTTTGGGAATACATAAAATGCCCCCATCGGTTCAAAACACGGCATGCCCATTTCACGCAGCTCTTTCACTAAAAAAAGCGTCGTCTTTTCATCGTAGCTCTCACGCATTTTTGCCACATCTTCATCGCCATTTCGCAATGCTTCAATCGCTGCATACTGACTCGTTGTCGGTGCACTCATAATAAGATATTGATGTACCTTTATCATCTGTTTTATAATTTCTTTTTTTGGTCCGACCGCATAGCCAAGACGCCACCCGGTCATCGCATAGGATTTCGAAAATCCGTTAATTACAACACTTCTTTCCTTCATCCCAGGAATTGCCGCAATCGACACATGGTCGCCCTGATAGCTTAATTCCGAATAAATTTCATCGGACAGAACAAATAAATCGTGTTCCTTAATTACATCCGCAACAATCTGTAATTCCTCGTGCGTCATAATCGCACCGGTCGGGTTGTTTGGAAATGGCAGAACAACCATCTTTGTTTTATCCGTTATCGCTGACAACAATTTTTGTTTTGTCAGTTTAAATTCATCCTTTTCTTCTAATGCAAGTCTTACCGGCACGCCCCCTGCCATCGTAATACATGGCACATAAGACACAAAACAAGGCTCCGGAACGATAACCGCGTCTCCCGGATCAAGCATCGTGCGGAAAGCAATATCAATTGCCTCACTGCCGCCAACCGTAATAATCACCTCATCCGAATCATATGAAAGTGCAAAACGGCGTTTCAAATAAGTGCATACTTCTTTGCGCAGAGGCAAAAAGCCCTGCATTGGATGTATAAAACGTGCGCCCCTTTTCCAGCGAGTAAATACCCTCCTCGCGAATGTGCCACGGTGTATCAAAATCCGGCTCTCGTACGCCAAGCGATATGACATTATCCATCGTGCTTGCCACATCAAAAAAACCGGCGGATTCCGGATGGTTCCATCTCCGTTATCATTTTAGACAATGGGTTTCTCATGGAGTAATCAACTGCCTTTCATCACCTCGTTCCTCTGCTACGAGAGAAAGTCCGTGTTCTTTATATTTTTCAAAACAAAATGTGTTGCCGTACTCATAACCGATTCCATCGGTGCCAGCTTGTCGCGACAAACCACGCAACCTCTTTTCATTGTTTTCCAACGATAATAACGGTCAAATCAAATCCGCTTCCACTCATCAGATACAGGCTTTCTACCTCATCAAACTGGTAAATGCGCTCCGCGACCTTATCAAATCCGCGTCCGCGCCCGGTGCAACCGTAACTTCAATCAACGCTGTCACATGCTCACAGCCAGTCTTTGTCCCAGTTAATCAAAGTCGGATAGCCGCAGATAATTCCCTGCTCTTCCATCGCATTCATTTCTTTTTCAATTTCTTCCGGAGATGCCGCTAACATAGCTGCTAAATCTTCCGTCGAAAGCTTTTTCCGTTTTTCGCAATGTTTCGTAAGATTTTTTCCTGCATTTCTTCCTGCATCATATCCTCCAATTCTGCGGTCAATCAAACGCGCGGTATAATTCATCCGCCTTAGGCGGCTCTAAAAAACGTTTTTCACCATCATTGAAAATAACACGGTCATTTCCCTCTACTGCCTTTGCCAATGACCGCCGCATGAATACCTTCTTTCGCAAGAGCATCCACAAGCTGGCTTCCGTGGTCGGTGCCAATAAGCATCGAGCCGCTGGAAATCAACTGATACGGATTCAAATTAAAAAATTCACAGATTTCAATTGTCTCCTGACGAATCGGTATTTTCTTCAAATCGACACAGGTACCACACCGGATGCTTCTGCCATCTCCCAAAGGGCACCAAAATTCCGCCCTCCGTCACATCGTGCATGGCTGAAACACCAACCTGCATCGCAACACGACTGTCCTTACGACGCTTAAAAGCGAAGCGAATTTTTTGGATTCATCCACAATCGAAACCGGCAGACGTTTTTTCAATTCCTTCTCAAATTCTGTCGCAATAATGGAAGTTCCCTCTAATCCAATCCATTTGGTGACAACTAAATCCTGTCCCGGTTTTAATCCTTTGGTCGTAACCAGTTTATCCTTTGCAATTCCGCCCAATGCCGGTAACCGACACAAGTGTGTCTGGTTTACAACTGCCGACACCTCGGTGTGTCCACCTAAAATTTCCACATCATATTCTGCAGTTAATTGACTCTCACATCGTCCATAATCTGCTTTAATTCGCCTTCTTCACTATTTGGCGGCATAATAATTGTAAGTAAAAATACCTACCAATTCCGCACCGGAACTTGCAATGTCATTTGCCGTAATATGAAATGCAATTGTGCCAATCTCTTTTGCTGACGCCGTAATCGGATCCGTCGACAATACAAGCGCATTCTCCGTTGGTGCCAATACCGCACAGTCCTCACCGACACCGGCATGAACTAAAAACTTCCGGTCTTTTTTTCACCGTCAATTTTTTGAATACTGAACGCTTTAATACGATTTCTGGTACTTTTCCTATTTCCATTGTTCTCTCCTATCCCCACAAGAAAAAGGCCCTACTGTGCCTCCGTGGTCGGTTCTCTGCGGCTGCCGGCACCGCTGTTTCCTGCGGTTTTACCGTTGCCTTTGGTTTCGCTGTCTTCTTTGGTTTTGCCGTTGCCTTCGGCTCTTTCTTGTTGCTTTCTTTGTTGTCTGTGGTTTTGCCGATGCCGCAGGTGTAGCAGGTGTACCCTCTGCTGCCCCTTTTGGTTACATAGCGCGGCACCGCCTGATAGGTACTGGAATTTATCTGTGTCTTTTTTTTCGTTTTACCATTTTCCTTGACAATCTTCCAAAGCACCGCCTTGTACCCAACATGCGCCTCCTGTGTCACTTTCGTATAGGAAGCAGGTTTCGTCTTATCATATGTGATTTTATCAGCCCCCGGCTGCATCGTCTGGGTCGTCTCGGACTCAAATGTTACCTCTCTGTCATCACTTCGGGTTTCTTCCCCGTAGATATTAAAATAAATGGTTCCCGAATACACACCACCCTCAATATAAATCGGCACTTCGGTGTCGTTACGAAATTTGAAATCTTTTGTAGTCACCGGCAATCGCCGCATCCATCGATGGTTTTACATAGCTGACTACCATCGCATGAGGGCTTCTCTCAACGACTTCCAATTCAGCCTTTAACACCGCGTTATAAAGTGTTGTTGACACCTGACATACACCGCCGCCAATGGAATCTACCACTTCACCATTACTGTAGGATGGTGCCGCATAATATCCATTTTCCTCGGTCAATGGAGAAATCGTATCATGCACGGAAAATGCCCGGGTAAATAACATGGTCGTTAATCAATCTTGCCGCATTGGAAAGATTTTTTCGAACGGCTTACATTTCCGGCATTAAAATTCGTCTGAAAAGAACCGATTTTGTCTTTACAGCGTGACGCCAAATCTTTCGTCACCGTCGGTTCCTGAATCGTAACATCTGCTTTGACACGTATGGCATCGCCGCTTTTTTGCCTGTTCCACTGCCTTCTTAATCTGGGCCGCCGTACTGTCAACATCGATGGTAGAACCCTTTTGCATCGGTGTAAACAAACGTACCGTTTTCCCGTTTTTTACTTTGGCATTTTTTGCTTTGGCATTTTTCTTTTTGCACTTTATTAACAAAGGTGCGGATTTTTTTTCTTTTGCATCATATTTCAGTTTATATACAAGTGGAGTTGTAGCAATCTCCCGGATTTTTGCATAATTGGTAAACGGATTCCCGTCCTTGCCAACCTGCATTGCTTTCGCAATCACGTCACCAACTTCACAGTTGTAGCCTAACTGTTCAAGCGTTGCCGAGACCGTCTTTCCATTCACATCCACCTCCACGGTGCGCTGCAAATATTCATCCCGGTACTGCGCAACAGCTGTTCTTGCCTCATCTTCCGACATACCGCCCACATTCACGGTTTCCACGAATACACCATTGCAAATGAGACCTCGCGCCGGCTTTACCGTCTGATAAGCCGCATAAATATACGCCGCAATCAATAGCAGCATCAAAAAAATAACTAAAAAGGCAGGACCTTTTCTTGCTTTATTCATGTTGTCTCTCCTCACCTAAAAATTTCAACATCAATACTTTGCGATTTTTTTTTTTTGTATTACACTGTAATCATCACATGCCGGCTAATAATCCAATTAACATGGCAAATATGATGATACCGCAGATAATACCTGCAACAAGACGCTGTTTTTTACGATTTAACATATATATCCCCCCTTTCTGAAAGGAACTAATGATTATGAATTTTATACCTGTTTTCTTAATATGTTTTGTCATTTTTTGTGCTTTGGATGTTCTATGAACAGCGCAAAAGCCAAAACAAAGATAAAGAAGCTTCGGACGCATTCTGGGAACGGGAGCGCATGGCTAACCAGACAAGAAAAAAGATATTTCCCATCTTCCCATTCTCCATGTGGAAGAATCGGAACTTCCTGTGTTTACCACAGAAAATGAGTCCGTACTATATTATATCGACCATATCCGGAAAATAATCAAGAGTCCTATGCTCGATTTATCCGAATATTCGAATACAGATTTAAAATTAGCATATGGCGTAGGAAATTTCAAGGTTTTTATGCGAATATGATGAAAATTTTAATCATTTTCTCCTCGCATTGACCAATCTGGCACGTGCCTGCACCGAAGCCGGTCTTTATTCGGAGGCGGAGCAGACGTTTTTGCTTGCCTTCCACTACGGCTCACAAAAATGACCGATTACACCAGTCTTGCCGACATATATCTGCATTTGGAAGAACCGGAAAAAATCAGTGCACTCATCCGCAATGTCGAGGATGGCTCCCTGCCACATAAAGAGGCACTGATTCAGGCATTGGAGCAGAAACTCATGACGTACCGGTAAATTCATCCATTGTTAAAATCCGTTCGGCTGCTGCATAGTTGAGCGGATTTCGGTTTTTATAGTCAAAGAGAATATAATAAGGTTCCTTTTTTCTGCAGGGTACCATCTTTTAAAAAGTCTCTGAATATCTACCGTATATTCTCCTAAATAAACCATATGATATAACTGTCTGGTTACATATCCCTCATAACCGGGCAGATAACGGTGTGTTTTCGCACTCCCTGTCAAAGAAGGCGCGAATCTCTTTTTTGCGTTTCTGAATCCGGCTTTACAAAAAGTCGGTTTTTCTTTTGCAAAATCTCTGCGGTACCAGTCGTAGGTAATGATCTCCTGCCAGTTTCCGGCGTCTGTTTCCGGCACATGTTTCTTTTCCAAAGGCATACAGCACTTCATATCGCTCTCTCCGGTTGATTTTACGCTCAAACAAATGCTTTTTTCTTCGTACTCCTTCGCCAACTCCTCATACAGACAGTATGCGTCCTTAAAAAGGCGTTCCAAATAAATCATCGATGCAGTAAACTGGAAACTGTTGTAATACACTTCCACCATTTCTTCTACGCCTTTTAAAGAAAGAACATCCTCATAGGGAAAGCCATTTGGTCGAAAAGATTTCATACGGCGGCAGGCTGCTCGCCTGAATCTCGTAATCGTTCCGCTTTTCATTCATAAAGGAACCATCTAAGACTTTCAAAAATCCTAATTGGAACTGGTCCGGTTTCATCGCATATACATCGCAGAACGATTTCTTAAAAAGTATTGAAATCCTCATACGGCAGTCCCGCAATCAAATCCAGATGCTGGTGGATGTTTCCGCGCACATGAATTCTTGCTACATTTTTTTTGCAGCAAATCCCCAGTCAGCGGTACGTCTGATTGCCTTTAAGGTATCCGGATTTGTCGACTGCACGCCAATCTCGAACTGCACAAGTCCCGGGCGGAATGTATCAAAAGAGCAGAAAATCTTCTTCATGCAACAAATCGCCCCCGATTTCAAAATGAAAAATTTGTCACACCATTATCATGCTCACCAATATACTTCCATATGCGGTAGGCATACGCGTGGTTGCAGTTAAAGGTGCGGTCCACAAATTTCACCTGCGGCACCTTGTTTTCGAGAAAGAAATCAAGCTCTCTCTCTGTCTTTTCCGGGCTTTTTTATCCGCACAGATTTCTCAATGGAGGATAAACAATAACTGCACGAAAACGGACATCCCTCTCATGCTTTCATAGTAAATAATGCGGTTTTTCAGTGTTTCCATGTCATCATAAGGATACACTAAATCATCCATATCTAATCCCTGTCTTGGTTTTAGTACGGTGCAATCCACCGATTTCTCGGTATACTATCCCGTCTATGGATGAAATTTCTCTGTCACCATCCACCAAGTATGCCATAAATTCCCGAAAGGTCCGCTCGCCCTCGCCAACCATAACAAGGTCTGCGTATTCGTATTTTGCAAGCACTTCCTCCGGATGATAACTTACTTCCGGTCCGCCAAAGAATAAAAACAGATTTGGCAGCACTTTTTCAAATCTCCGGCTAACCCCATCACATATTCAATGTTCCAAAGATAACAAGAAAATCCAACCGCCTCCGGTTTCCTGCGGTAAATGTCCTGAAAAATTTCCTCTCTTCTGTGATTGATTGTGTACTCCGCAATTTCTACATCCTTCCGGTACTTCCCTGCATTTGCCTGCAGCGAGCGGACCGCCAGCGTCGTGTGGATGTATTTTTTGCATTGATTCCAACTAATAAAAAAAACCATATTTTACAGCCTCCTGACTTCTCCTATAAAAAAAGCGAGTGAATCCTCGCAAAATGCTAAAAAAAGAAGCGGGTGATGGGAATCGAACCCACGTATCTAGCTTGAAGGCTAGTGTTCTACCATTGAACTACACCCGCATCTGTTGCTATGAAGTTTTCAACGTGATTTATATTAGCAGATATTTGGGGATGTGTCAAGGGGGCGGTTGGGATTTTTTGTTTCGTAAATCATCAAGAAAAAGTTTGTGGTTCGTGGTTCTACGTTCCACTCCGGTCCGCGCAGGTCAGAGGTTCCCCGAACCTCTTGCGCCGCTTCGCTAAACAACGCGTAAGGGTATCGGCATGCAAAAATACGCATGCCTGATACCCACGTGTTTGTACCCACCCTCCACAAATCTTTTTCTTGATAATTTACTGGAATCCGATGAAATTTACACCAAACCCTTTGATACAAAGTAATTCTTCAAATTGGGATACACATATGCAACCTTATTCTTCAAAAAAATCAAAAAGAGTTGCATGAATTTTAAGAAGTCGCAGCCGAAAACAACTTAAACGCATCAAATTAACGGAAAACGTTGCATTTATCATGTGATTTGTCCGAATAAAGTCAGATAATCAGGTGAAAATGCAACCATTTAGGTAAAATCAAGCAAAAAAGAGTTGTTCCAATAACTTATCACTCTCCAATTACCAAAAAACCTAGTTTGCATTATTTCACAATTAAACTTATTTTCGTGAAATACCATCAAAAAAATTTTTTACTGAATCACTTTTGCCCGGCAGCCATGTTGCTCGCAGGTTGTGTCCGCTATTAAGCCCTGACAGCCGACAAAAGATTTGTGCTCGTTTGCGTCTTTGTAAATAACCGAATAATGGGAACCGACACTTGGGTTACTGCTGGCTGAACCAACGGCAAGCCATACGCCCTCTCCATCGGCAACTGTTTTGGTCGATGAGTCATAAAGATATGGCAGCTTCAAATCTTCCGTTGCCGCTCTCTGCACAACTGTCACACCGATACATGTGGTTATTCCGCCCTGTAAATCCATCACACGGTTTAATGTCGGCATCGGGGGAACAAATAGTAAAACAATCCAATGCCATCAACGGAAAAGTCATTATAGAACGTAGGGTTAATATCCTTTTGGTGCAGCCGGCTCCCGGATAGTGCGTTGTATTGTTAATGTAATTGGCAAGTGCGTATAGTTTTTTGCAGATTCGTCATGTCATCCACATACGCTTTCACTTTGCACACGCGCACACCATTTCCCTGCCGTGATAATAATTTTTCTCGAAGACAAAGCAATCTGGTCGAACGACGTTTCCAAAGTTTCCGTATTATTTTCAACCAGCGCATTTACTGTCGCCGTTTTGTCTGTCGTTTCATCACTGTAGTAATCACATCCAGTCCGCTCACCGGTTATTCTTGTCATTCTAGCACGGGTTCACATGAACCATAATATGTTTTTACCTTTGAAAAAACTCTGTTTCCACCAAGTCATGCACGGATTCCGCAATCGCATGCGCCTCCCACAAAGTTAAATTACCATCCACACGGATTTCAATATCAACATATATTTTATTACCAAATGTCCGCGTCCTGAGCAAATCCACACCACGAACACTTTCATTTTTCATAACACACTCATACATTTCGTGTTCCGTCTCGTCGTCACACGCTTTATCTACCATTTTATTTATCGCATCCTTGAAAATGTCAATTGCCGCTTTTTTCGATAAAAATACAGATAACAAAGGCTCGCAATTGCATCCAAAATCGGGTAACCCATTCTCGCTCCCGCGATACCAACAAGTGCACCAATCGACGACAGCGCATCTGAGCGGTGGTGCCATGCATCCGCCATAAGTGCCCCGGAATCAATCTTTTTTGCCCCTGTCTTGTGTACCAGAACATCGCCTCTTTACGGCAATCGAAACAACCGCCGCAACAAGGGCAAGTATACCGGGAACTGCAAGTGCAGAATCATCCTGTACCGTGATTTTTTCTACCGCTGACCAGCCGATAAAAAAGACCGGTAGCTGCAAGAATCGTTGCCAAAAGAATCGCCGCCACGCACTCCATGCGTTCATGTCCATATGGGTGCTCTTTGTCCGACTCTTTTCCTGATAGCCGAATTCCAATAATCACAACAATTGTACTAAACACATCCGATGCTGAATGAATCGCATCACTAATCATTGCGCCCGAATTCGCCACAATTCCTGCCAACGCCTTAAACAGCGACAGTAAAATATTGCCCACAATACTAACCATCGATATTTTCATTGCTGTTTTTTGTTCCATTTCAAATCCCCCACATAGAGAGAGAGCGTTTTTCCACAACACCGCTCCATTTTTACCAATCTCAACTTTTACCTTTCCATTTTCAACACGGCACATTCTCGCTGCCATGTCAAAACCTTCTTCACAGGTATACATCATGCACGCCATCCGGCTGCCATTCGCGCACACCAAGACGCCATACATCTACTTCCACTTCGCGTTCTTTCGCCTTCCACCTGAACAAGAACAAAAGCTTGTTCCTTTTCACTGAATCTTCCGTATCCAATGAGATTATTCTCTGCATGAAGATACAACAAACTTCCGGTAGAAAACACTTCGTAATCTTTATGAATTCGAATCATCTCCTTGTGGAAGCGAATCAACTCATGATCTTCTTTGCCCCACGGATAAGAACGTCTGTTATCCGGGTCTGTCCAGCCGCACACACCAGCCTCATCACCGTAGTAAATCGTCGGAGCACCGACCCATGTCATCTGCATCAGTACCGCCTGGCGCATAACCGCCAGATTTACGCCGTAGTTCGCTGCCTGAGGACCGGCAAACGCGGTTCTTCCAACTACATGATTCGTACGGGTTAAAAAAGCGGGAATGGTCGTGATTCGACAGCTCATTCATCGCCACTAAAGCACTTGGCGTTTGTAAATCTTGCCCCATAATCAGTCATCGAGCCAAAGAAAGCCGCCGCATTCCCACGCAAATCACTGCGACGCGCATCGCTGTGTTTCTCCATACCGGTCAAAAACCAACTGATTGGCTCCATAAAAGCATCATAGTTCATCACCGTATCCCACTGGGGGTTCCATCTAACCATGCAGAAGGGGTCTCCATAATGCTCCGCGAGAATAATTGCCTCCGGATTTTTCTCTCTTGACCGCCTCACGGAATCCTTTCCAGAATTTGTGATTGTACTCCGGTGTGTGTCCCAAATCAGCCGCCACATCCAGACGCCATCCATCAATGCAATACGGTGAAGCCACCCATTTTCTCGCAACTCCGTGAAGTATTGTTCTTAAGCGCTCCGATCCCTCATAATTTAGTTTTGGCAGAGTGTCGTTGCCCCCACCACGAATCGTAATGCGTATTGTCCGGTCCAGCTTCCATCCGGGTAAAAATAGAAGAAGTCGTGATAGGGACTGTCTTCCTGCAGAAAAGCACCTTTTCATAAGACTCATCTTTATCGTAAATCTTTCTCGCGGTCAAGCCACTTGTTAAAGGATCCGCAGTGGTTAAATACACCATCCAGAATCACTTTTCATGCCACGACGGTGTACTTCTTCGACAAATTTTGCAAAGAATGCATTACTCGCCTCTAAATTTTTCATATTAACAACGCGCTTAATGTATTTTTCAGCATGTGCATTTTCCTTGTCGTCTGCCGCCAGCACGTCACCGCCATCCTCGACAATTACGCCGTAATGGGGATCAATATAATCATAGTCCTGCGTATCATATTTTATGATTTGAAGGCGATACAAAAATCGGATTCAAATACAAAACTTCCACGCCAAGATCCTGCAAATAGTCCAGTTTATCCATGACGCCCTGCAAATCGCCGCCATAAAACTCACGCACGCCCATCGATGCCGGCATTTTATTCCAGTCACGCACCTGCGTCACATGCTCATCAATATATGTATATTCATCGTCAACAACATCATTTGTCTTATCCCCATTATAAAAACGATCCACAAAAATCTGGTACATCACGGCACCTTTTGCCCAGTCCGGTGTATGAAATCCCGGAATCAGACAGAAATTGAAATATGGATTGACATCTGAAACCACTCCTTGACGGTTGCAAATCAACGTCTCTTTCGCCGTTTCTACCCTAAAGTAATAACTTATCGGATGATCTTCCAATAGAAATGATACGGCATAAATATCAAAATACTCCGTTGACTTTTCTAAATGCATAATATAAGGCACTTCATCCACCATTGCCTTCACATATTCTGCCTCATCTTTCCCAACGCGGCACCGAATCGTAACGTTCTCATACACACGCGGTTCACATGGCGAAACAAAATCAGCCGTACCATCACTAAATATTGCTTTTCTTATTAAGGGTTCCGTCAGCCATTGCTTTGTCCTCCGAACATAATTATTTCTATTTGTAAAAATTCACGGCTAAAAAGCCGTGAATCCTTGTTTTAGATAAGTCAAAAGGACAGCTTTACGATGCTGTCCTTTTGGGAGAAGGTATTTTTGTTACTTATGGGGTGTAGCAAAAACTATATAATGTATTGGGGTTTACGCGTATTACTATAACACGTTACCAAAAACAGTGTGCACAAAGTTTACATTTTTTCCACCATTCTTTTTTTGTTAGTTTTGCCCAATACTTTTTTCTCCCATTTGCACATTTGCACAAAGAATCTTTACATTTCTTCGATTGTCTCGTCATTCTGCTCAAAGAGAGCTTCAAACTCCTGCTGCCCGATTCTCTCTTTTTCAATCAGAAGCTCTGCCAATTTATCCAAAACCTTGCGGTTTTTCTTTCAAAATCTTAGTAGCCTTCTCACGGCAGCTCTCGATAATTCGTTTTACTTCCTGGTCAATCACAGCAGCGGTTCCTTCACTGAAGTTCTTTGCGTGCCCAATCTCACGGCCGATAAAGACTTCATCATCTGACGTGCTGTAGTTAATCATACCAAGTTCATCCGAGAAACCATACTTTGTAACCATATCGCGAAAGCGCGCTCCGTTGCCTGACGGATATCCTGCACAGCCCCCGTTGTCACATCATCAAAGACAAGACTTTCTGCGATACGCCCGCCAAGACATACAACAATATCCTGCAACATCTTACCTTTGGTCAGATACATCTCATCTTTTTCCGGCAATGGCATCGTATAACCACCGGCACCCTGTCCGGTCGGAATTACAAGAAACCGTATAAACCGGTCCGACATCCGGCAGCACATGGAACAAAAATTGCGTGTCCGGCTTCGTGATATGCCGTAACCCGTTTATCCTTTTCAGAAATAATACGGCTCTTTTTCTCTGCACCAATTCCCACTTTGATAAAGGACTTGCGAATATCTTCGTCCATCAAATACGGGCGGTTTTTCTCTTGCGGCACAAATGGCAGCCTCGTTCAAAAGATTTTCCAAATCCGCACCGGCAAATCCTGCCGTTGTACGTGCAATTTCTTCCAAATTTACATCATCCGATAACGGTTTATTTTTCGCATGGACTTTCAAAATTTCCTCACGGCCTCTCACATCCGGAAGACCCACGTGGATTCTTCGGTCAAAACGTCCCGGCCTGAGAATTGCCGGATCTAGAATATCTACACGGTTGGTTGCCGCCATGACAATAATTCCCTCATTGATTCCAAAGCCGTCCATTTCAACAAGCATCTGGTTTAATGTCTGCTCACGCTCATCATGTCCACCGCCAAGACCACTTCCTCGTCTTCTTGCCACGGCATCAATCTCGTCAATAAAAAACAATACACGGTGCATTTTTTCTTTGCTTCCGCAAACAAGTCACGGACACGGGATGCACCGACACCTACAAACATCTCTACGAAATCCGAACCGGAAATACTGAAAAACGGCACGCCCGCCTCACCGGCAACAGCTTTTGCAAGCAATGTTTTACCGGTTCCCCGGAGGGCCCACCATAATCACGCCTTTCGGGATTCTGGCACCTAAATTCGTATATTTCTGCGGTGCCTCCAAAAAGTCTACAATCTCCTCTAACTGTTCTTTTTCCTCTACCAAACCGGCTACATCCGCAAAATGTCTTTGACTTTGTCATCCGGTGTGGTCATCTTGGCACGGCTCTTTCCAAAATTCATCATTTTGGCATTTCCGCCGCCTCCGCCCTGCGCCTGGCTCGTCATCATTGTAAACAAAACAAAAATCAGGACGAATCCTATTGCATATGGCAAAATCTCCAAATACCACGGTGTTGTCTCAACATCCGAGACAACTACATTTGTAAAAAATGTGCATCGTCTAATTTTTCAATAACTACATTCACATCCGGTGCATAGAAAGAATGTTTTTTTACTGTCTTTCATTGTCACACGGATTTCACCGGTCGGAACCTGCTCATTTTGTCCCACCACAACGGACTGTATTTTATGATTCGACAAATCGTCCTTAAACTGTGTATAAGTATAATTCTCCTCTGTCCATCCGGACATAAAATCGCTCGAAATCATGGCAATCAAAATTATTGCCGCCATCGCGACAAAAAAGCCATAACCTTTCCATTTTCTCATCGGATTAATCCTCCTTTATTTTCAGCTCTCCGATATAAGGCAAATTGCGGTATTTCTGGGCATAATCAAGTCCAAATCAACCACAAATAAATCATCAATTTCAAAACCGGTATACGCCACATCCACTTCTGATACGCGACATGCCGGTTTATCTAAAAGCGTACAAATGCGCAAACTTTTTCGGTCCACGTTTTTTTCTAACATATGGGCAAGATACGAAAGTGTGCGTCCGCTGTCCACAATATCTTCAATAATCAGCACTTCACGGTTTTCCAAACTCATAATCAAATCCTGACTAATCGTAATACTTCCGCTGCTGGTCATACCATTTCCATAACTTGATACACTCATAAAATCAATCGTAACCGGCACTGTAATATATTTTGCCAGTTCGCAGGTAAAAATACACTTCCTTTCAAAATGCAAATCAAAATGAACTGTTTTTTCCTTCGTAATCACGGTTAATCTGCTCAGCAAGTTCCTTCACTCTTGCTACAATTTCATCTTCTTTAATCAAGACGTTGATTTCTTCTTTCATGACGTATCCTTTCTTTGGTCACAACCGCTATTGAAAAAACATATTTTGTATTTTGATTTATTTTGCAGGCTGCACTGATTCGATTTGGAATCGCCCATATCACATGGCACCATCCGCCAGCACCAAGCTGCCTGTCCCGACTGCTCTTTCGCAATCTTTTCGTCCATATAGTAGCGGGATAATTTCTTTTTTATGCCCCTTGTCATCAAGCAAAAAATCTCCCGGTCTCGGATTGCGAATCGTCAGTTTACTATTTATCTTATCATAATCAAACCATTTCGTATAGTCTTTTTTTGTGGAATTTCTGAATCCAGTTTTTCACGTGCCACCACCTCAAAACGAAAGCGGTAATACACACCATCCATTTCCACTATATTCCCGGATGCCATGTCGCATTCCACACAAACGTTTTCCTGCTTTTTTGCTTATTTTTCGTAGGCCTGAAATGCTCATAATCACAACGACAAAATTGCCGTCTGGCAGAGAAAACGTGCCGTTTCCTTTCTCTGCAATTTTTTCATATTATGCCTCATAATGCGCTTTCTCGTGACATCTTTTTACGCCAGAGATTCCCTGCTCTAAAAAGAGCGACAAAATCTCCTTTTGCAAAACCTCCGGAAGTCCCCGGCACACATCCCGCCTTAACAGAACTTCTTTTCCCTCACGGAAAATTACATGTTCCGCCTCGCACTCTGCCTGCTCGCGGATATACTTACGCCACTTGCCAATGTCATCCGCCGCATCCGCAATATGCCACCGCACCCGGATTTAAGTTCTCTTTTAACAGTGGCAGTAACTCCTTCCGAATCCAGTTTCTCTGATACGCTGTATCCTGATTCGTAATATCCTCCCGCCACGGTATCTTTTTCTCCTCTAAAAACGCAAAGAATGTCTCCCTTTTCGGCAAACAGAAGCGGTCGTATAATAAAATCTCTTTTCGGCAACATCGCCGCCAAGCCTCTGGCAGAACTCCCACGTATCAGCCGAAACAAAAATGTCTCTGCCTGATCCTCTTTGTGGTGCGCCACTGCAATACAGTCCGCATTTTTTTCCCTGCGCAATTTTTTCAAACTGCTCATAGCGGCATGCACGTCCAGCCTCCTCCTCACTCATCCCCCACTTTTTGCATACGCCGGTACATCTTCGAAAACCTCAAAACACGGAAGTTCCCACTTGTCTGAAAGCTCTCTCACAAATTGTGCGTCCCGGTCGGCATCGTCTCCCCGGATGCCATGTTTGACATGCAGAACGAATAGAGACAAATTCATTTCTTTCCGTAAACTATTTAATAAATACAAAAGGCATACCGAATCAGCGCCACCCGACACCCCCACAATAATCTTGTCGCCCGGTGAAAACAAGTGGTGCGTTTCGCTATATCGAATCATTTCTTCTCTCACGGCTTCATCCTCCGCATTTATTGTAACGGTTTTCGTTTTTTTCGTCAAACTTTATTCCAAATTCCGCACCAAAAAACGCTCATGTCGTCAGACGCCTCTTTTGTACTGTGTGCCAGTGTGTTCATCAAAATCTGGTTTGCCATGTCATTCGCATTTTTGCAGTAAAGCCTGTCAATGAGTGTCGCCATCTCCTCCTGACTGTCGCTCTCTATATTTCTCTCATAAAAACTGTCAAGCACGCCGTCCGAAACCATAATAACCATATCGCCTTCCTGCAATTGTACGACGGCAACATCCGGCTCCGCCTGCAAATCCCACCGACCGGAAGCGCACTGGAAGCAATCATCTCCACTCCGCCTTCCCGCTTTACAAAAGTAGTTGCCGCTCCATTTTCATAATTTCACAAATGCCGGTATGAAGGTTAATCGCCGCCATATCCAAGTGTTGCAAATGATTTTCCCTCATAATTTTTGCAACAAACAGCGTATTCAAAAGCCTGAGTGCCGATTTTTTTTTCAAACCCCCGCCTCCATCAGATATTCCAGTGCCTCAATCAGATTGCTGCTGTCGCGGTCCGCCATTTCACCACTTCCCATGCCGTCCGTTAAAACCATGAGAAGCTCACCGGTTCCCGAAAGTTCCAAAAACGAATAATTGTCACCAGACACACTCTCACCGCTTTTGTCAACTCTGGCAAGCCCCCGTAAGCGCCTTATATACCGTGTCCTGTCTGAAAAACATCGTATCCGTTGTGGAAGAAAGCACATTTCTTGTCTCTCTTGCCGGACACATCATAATGCCTGTCGCACGGTACAGCGCCTGAGCAACATCGGTCTTTGTCAAACAATGATTGCCATGGCAGGCACCGGTAAACATTACTTCAGATATCCGCCCCCTTTTTTTCACCGATAAACGTGCTACCTTGATACCCTCTTTTTTTAATTCTTCTAAAATTCTTCGTTTTCGCTCTTTTGGGAAGTTCCTCTGTCTCGCCCAAATTGATGGTAAACGATTTTAACGCCACTGCAATTTCTTTCATCTGCTCTGCCATCACGCGGCGGTTTTCTGACATCCGGTTATGCCAGCCAAGTCTCACATTTTCCCCGGCAATCCTCTCCTCGACCTGATGCACATACTCATCTAGATGCATACAGCGTCTTTGAAAATCCGGACTAATCTGTGACATCGTTACACTTCCTGTCCTGCCCCACCTGCCACAAAATCTGTCGCAGACTTTCATTGGTCTCCTCATAATGGCGGTTCCAGCAATATTTGCAATTGATACATTCGTTGCACGTATCACGAGATAACTGTGCAAAAAATATCCTCTAGCCGTTCTTCCGACAACCCTTTTTCTTCCATCTCATTTTCAAAACTCTTGGACAGCCGGCGAAAGGCATCTGAAAAGTCTTCCAGCTGATGGTTGGCAAGTGCGCGTACATCCTCTTTGGCAAAAGAATCCTCTTCCGTTCGGGTATGTCTTCTTCCACGCAGTGAATGACCCGCCTTGGAATGGCAAAGAACAAAAATAACCGCCGACAGCATTGCCCGCAGTTCAATAATGCCATACAAGTCCTTTAATGAATACACAGCAAGCAGCACACCGACAAGAAGATACAGCCCGCCACTTACAAAACGTCCCATTTTACGCAGCGTCCCCGCGCACACACCGAGCAGACAGCATATGCCGACAACCACCATATTTTCCCCCGGTAAGTGCCAGTAAAATTCCTCCCGCCGCCCCAGCAATGGCGCCGGTCGACGCCCCATACCGGTATCCCATAAACAAAATCATGAAATACGAAAGTGTTCCGGAAATGGAAAAAATCATATCCGCCTGCCTCGGCAGCCCATACAGTGCTGTCACCGCAAGGATAAGAAGGCTAATCAATTCCTCATTGTTAAATAATTGATTCCACTCTTCATACAAAATAAAATGCACACACCCATTGATACACATTGGCAAGCGCCAAATACCATGACACTCTCAAGGATACTGAGCCAGAATACTTCCCATGTATTTACGGCAAGAATACTGTTTAAAATACCTGCCGCCATATTTAAACCGCCTGTAAGAAGTGCTAAATACACCGCCTGTCCGGTATGGCTTGTCCACTTTTCCTGTATTTTTTTCGAGTGACAGAACAAGCAGAAAGAGCGTGAGATACTTAATAAGCGAAAGTCCTTCTGTGCTGCTAAACATGCCTGCCAAAACAAAAAGAGCCAAAAGTTTCCTGCCCTTTCGCTCCGCTGCCACCGCAGCAAACAATGCCCACCAAAAGGATTAATTCCATACAGCCACACGCGCCCGGTCAAAAATCCTGCCACTAACAATAACAAATATCGTTTGTCAAAAGATATTTTTTGTTTCTTGTCTTTCAAAAAAATCCGTGCCCCCTTGTCTTTCTCTAAACACTCTCAGTATAAAGAGAGCATACAGAGAAAAAAATGTCAAAATCGGAAGGGTATTTTCAAGAAATTTTTCGACAAAAAAAGACCACTGCCTAAGCAATGGTCTTCGTTCTTATTCTGCCTTAAACACAATTTCATTATCATATACCAGTCCAAATTTTTTCACGCGCTACATCTTCCACATACTGGTCTGTTTTACGATACTCTTTTTGTTCTTTAATCTGTTCCTGTTCTTTTTTCAAACTCTTTTTCTTATCTTTTTTAAGTTCTGCTGCTCTGTCGCAAGTTTCTGACAGTTTGCACGCAGTGAATAACCATGAACCGCTAATGTGCCAACAAACAAGGCTGCCACCAGCATAACCAGATAAATCCCGGTGCGGTTTTTCTTTTTTTCTTCTTCTCACGGCTCCATCCCTCGACATTATTCTACAATTGTATTTTCTATACTTGTAGTACTAATAAATCCATTATAGACGCTGACCACGCAGATAGGACCATAAACTTGATCAATCGGTTTGAAGCGGTTGCT
>VOFK01003112.1_pt1 | contig 18445 bp, 27 predicted proteins | sample 5384121 | NCBI WGS metagenome assembly VOFK01 (sample SAMN12384730, study PRJNA508395) | human gut metagenome | isolation source: healthy gut J | host: Homo sapiens
ATGTATTGTCGATAAAGACGTCTCGTACGACAACCTCGGCATCATACCCGCCCAGTTCGCCTCGGCATACGCTTCGAGCAGCGGCGACGACATCTACATCCCCGAGCAGGAGCACTACGCCATCGAGAGGCTTCATCGACGGCTCGATCATGAACATAGCCGACGCCCCGTGGCCGGGTTGGCCTCACGCCCGACCTGCTGTCGTATTCCTCGTGGTGGCGACGCAGGCCAAGCGGTGCCGTGCTCATCCACCTCAGAAGATGTTTCCGAGAGCCGCCTCTTTCGTCGACAAGCTCATCGACATGGGCGCGCAGATCATCCTTGCGACCCCCACCGCGCCACCGTCAGTAGGCCACGACCGCCGCATCGCTGCGCGCCATTCACGCATGTCGTCGCCTCGACATACGTGCACCCGGCGTGGCGCGCTGCTCATCGCCGCCATGAGCGCCGAGGGCACCAGCATCGCCTGGGATCATCAGCAGAACATCGAGCAGGACCGCGGCTACCGCGACATCGACGCCAGCCGCCTCAATCGCCCTCGGGGCGAAGATTACCCGCCTCGAAGAGTAATCTTTCCGGGGAAGAGTGGCAGCCGGAAAGGGGAAGGAGCCTCGCCGAGGCAGAGAGGGAGAGAGGAAAGGAAGAGAAAAGCGCCCGGGCATTCCGAAAAGAATCGGGAGCGAAACCAAAAAGCCGAAAAAGACCAGCACCGGAAGGGACCCGGAAGAGAAAAGTTGCCCTAACCCCCCGAAAAGGGCCGGCAGCGGAAAACAAAAAGTTGAAAAAGCTGAAAATGTTACTTGAATATACGAAACGGGGCCGCATAGAGGTTATATGCGGTCGGGATGTTCTCGGCAAGACCGAGGAGCTTATACGCGGCTGCGCCGCGCCGAGTTCGCCAACCAGCGCGTCGAGGTATTCAAGCCCGCCGTCGACACGCGCTACTCCGACGAGGAGGTCGTCGTATCGCGGTACGAGGGCCACTCGCTGCGCTCGACGCCCGTCGAGTCGTCGCAGACGATACTCCCTCATGTCGGGCAACGCCGACGTGGTGGGCATCGACGAGGGCGCAAGTTCTTCGACGAGAGCCTCACCGACGTATGCCGCGCGCTCGCCTCGCAGGGCATACGCGTAATAGTCGCGGGCCTCGACATGGACTTCACGGGACGCCCCCTTTTCGGCCCCATGCCCGCACTTATGGCCGTGGCCGAGCACGTCACCAGCTGTTCACGCCATCTGCGTGCGCTGCGGCGATCCCGGCGCAGTACTCCCACCGCCTGAGCAGCGACGCGCGGCTGGTGATGCTGGGCGAGAAGGAGTCCTACGAGCCCCTCTGCCGCCACTGCTTCGAGAAAGCGATGGAAGAGGAGCGGCAAGGCAGCACGGCAAAGTAAATACCGCCCATCGTAAAAACAACGGCCGACCCTGTCGAGAAAAGGGTCGGCCGTTGTTCTTGCCTTTGATCTTCGGCGCCGCGGTTACTTCACGAAGCGGGCCTTGGCCAGGTAGCGCGCGCTCTGCTTGGCGGCATCGAACATGCGCTCCATGATCTCGTTCTCGCCCAGCAGCTCGCCTGCGGCGTTGTGCCCTTGCGCAGCCAGCCCGGAATCTCGATCTCCACGACATAGTCCTTCATGCCGTTGGCATGAACTGGTCGAAGATGGCCTCGAAGTCGATCGTGCCGCTCGCCGATGACGAAGTCATCCTTTCACGTGCAGCATCTGTATGCGGTTGGGATACTTTTCTTCAGGTAGTCGACGGGGTTCTTGCCGCCCTTGGTGCACCAGTACACGTCCAGCTCGAAGAATACGTAGCTGGGTTGGTGTGTCTCGACCAGATACTCCCCACATCACCTTGTCCGAGTCCTTCAGCTTGTTGAACTCGCCCGAGTGGTTGTGGTAGCCCAGCTTGAGGCCGTATCCGAGGGGCGATCTTGCCGATGCGGTTGAAGTAGTCGCACATCTGCTGCACGCCCTTTCGGTGTAGTCGACGCCGTAGCTCGGGGATCACCACGTAGCGGCCTCCGCACGCCTTCTGCGTCTCGAAGATCTGACGCCAGCGGGCAATCACCTCGTCCTCCTTTGCGGGGTCCTCCTGTATGCCCGTGTGGGTCGATACTATCTCCATGCCGTTACGGTCGCAGATGGCCTTTGAACTCGGCCGAGCCAGGCCGAACACCTTGGTGTCGCCGCCCCACTGCACAAGCTCGGAGGTGTTGTATCCCATAAGTGGCTAGACGCTCGATGGCGGCCGCAGGGTCCTTCTGCACGGCACCCATAACCGAATAGAGCTGTATTCCGATCTTTCTTTGCCGCCGCCTCTCCTGCGGAAGGCGACCATTCCTACCGATGCCACCAACACAGGGCCGCCATAGCAGCCTTGAGGCATCCATGCCATAAAAAGTTGAGGTCTTCATAGTTTTTTGGTTGTTTTTTTAGTTTCCCTGCCCGGGGCGCACCCCTTCGTGCAGGCGGCCTGTTTATTACAAATATGAATAAAATCCTTTCCGCACAACAATTTTTGCCGCGCGCTATCCTTTTCGGTGCAGGCGGTAGACCTCCTCGCGGATCTCGTCCACATGGCCAATCATCAGATACACATCGTACTCATACACGAAACCGGCGTTATGGCAAAATGCCTGACGGGGCAAAATGCCGAGCATCCCGACCCTGCGGCCCCTGACGGCCCCTCGAAACGGTAGGTCGTCAGCTCGACCGTACCGGGAACCACACCCCGATGCCCCAACCGCTGTCGTCGACATAGGGGCGGCCCAGCACTCCTCCGCCCGCCGCGGCTCGTTCGGCCAGCGCTGGCTGCCAAATCCCGCAGATCTTGCAGCGTTATGATGCCGCCGTTGGTGCTTTATTTTCTTCTGCATCTCTGAGAACAGTCCCTCAAAGGCAATTCCTTGTACTCATCCAGCGCCGCCAATTGTCCGGCAAGATCGTTCAACTCATTCAGGCTGATGTCTGCTCCATCCAAATGCGGGGGCGCGAGATACTCGAAGTCGTAATAATCGTCGACCCTCCAGATACAGCTCCTCGTTTTCCTGAAGCTGCACCTTATCCATCGCATCGTGCAGCTCCCACGGGGAAGCCGGCAGTTCCAGTCTGGTGTGGGCTTCACTGTCGGGCGCATCAAGCTTTGCAAGATAGACGCCGAATATTTTTTTAGCCAAAAAGGTCATCCCTCCTTGCTGCTGTTCGTGCTGCTGATATGCAGATGGGTCTGCACCGGGACGCTCCAGCCAAACATGGAACCTACTTTCATGGCCAGCTCCTGTGCAGGTGTAACGCCAAGGCGTTCGTTGTTGTAGTCCGCCAGTTCACGGTTCTGCGCGGGGTCATCTGTGTTCCAATCACTGGGGTAGTAGCCGCTCTCGCCTCGTTTGATGCAAATGAGAGCACCGGTGCCGGAAGGGTGGAGAAACACAGCTCCGGCAGCCCCTCTGCCAGCTTCGGCGTAAAACATTCCTGCTCCGTTTGGATACTCCAACTCGTCGGAGTTCCAGAGATGGACATACAGCTCACTTCCGCCATCCACAAGAATTTCACACTGTTCAAAGTGCTCACCCCAGCCGTCCGCAGCTTCTGACCGGTGATATACTTTTTAGGGTATCCAGCTCTGCCGCACTCAATTCACCAGCAACGCGGCATTCGGCGAGACGCCCTAGAGCTGCCGGTCAAGCTCCTCAACGGTAAAGACTGCGGAGTGAACCTTGGTATTTATGCTGTCAGCTTTACCATACCAATACATGAGTCCACGCTCGGTTTCCTCCGGCATACGATTTTTGACCAGCTCGGCCATGATCTGATCCTGATAGCTCCGCAATGCACTGCCATCAAGTTCCGTACTTTCCGGCTCCCAATCCCCGTACTCACTCCTCTCGTAGAGTTCAGCAGTCAGGGCATATATAGCTTGAACGTAGTTAGTTTGGGCGGCAGTACCGAGAAGCTGTGTCCTCACCGGGGACGATTCCAAGTGACCTGCCGTTATTCCACTTCATGTGGATGGTACCGACGTCATCCACAAAGTCTACCACGCCCTCCGTGCCGGGGGAGCAATGGGCGCATAGGGATCCTCCATTGAGTTGAGCCGGATGCGGGTGCCGGGCGGATACTGTTCTTTGATAAAGTTCACCATTTTTCTGTCCATATTCACACTCCTCCAAAAGTCATATCCTGTTTGGTTTCGTTTTGATAGTCCTCTATCTGGTGAGGATTCTCCTCGCCGAAAAAGTCATAGAAGATGTCATCCACTTGCTTGCGGACGGCAGGATCGTCGGTTAGCACCTCACAACGAAAGCCAGTGGTCGGGAAGTATGGCAGTTCTTCCCGAATGCATTTGAGAAAGGCTTCCGCATCGGTAAACTCCTGCGCATCGTCACCTACAAAGGTGACTCGGCCAACCAGTGACTTGTCCTCTGAGGGTGCTGGGCATAAAAACAAGCCCGCCTCATCTGGGCGGGCTGGACGTATATGAAACTCTTCTTTCTCTCTGCGGGATATGGGAGATCATGCACTTCGCAAAACTCCCGAAGCGTCATGTCGCCCTCATCGAGAAAACCAAACTCATCCCATGCATCCAGTTGACCGGACGCTGGCAGTTCCAGCTTCTCCGGCATCAAGATCGATCCTGAATGGTTGGCTACGACACTTTCTTCGATAAAGCGTAGCTCACCGGGGTCATTGCCTGTGCCTCGGAAGTCGTAGCAGTACCAGCCCTCCGGTACGGTAGTGCGGTCGATTCGTGCGTTGGTGAACAACGCAAATTTGTCAAATACCTCGATGTTGAAGAAGCCCTCCTCTGTTCTTGCATCTATAGCCACTTTTATCCCTCCTTTTTGGTAACGGCAAACATACACACATCTGTCTCAAAGTCTACTGGAACATTTGCTGCCCCTGCGTCCGTTCCGGAAAGGCGGCTCCAAGCGCCGCAGTCGGCCAAACCCTGTTTCTATCACATGGTCATTTTCCATGCAGCAGCGTGCCATACTTTCAAAGTCCATGTAGCCGTCCAGCTCGTAAATGGCATCATTGTCCAATCCCAGCGTTTCCTGCAAACGCCGCTGACCATAATCGTAGGTGTGCCTCACGATACGTTGATAGTTATCCAGATTGGCGTGAGCTCATAGGCTCCTCGCAGAGTCTCCGGCTTCTCAGCCTCCAGCGCAGCGGCATAGGTCAGGAGCATACCGTCCTCCTCCTGCCAATATCCTCCAATGCTTCTCGCGAAGTCGTTGTAAATCCTCAACAGCGGGACAATCTGTGTCACAGAGCAGCCTCCAATGGTAGGGTACCTTGAATCGAACATCTCTCAATCATCGCATCCGCGAAGACATCGATATCAAGGTAAGCCTCACAGCATCGAGGTATTTTCGTCAGCGGGGAGGACAAGGGTGTAGTCTGGCTTTCCATCGACGCGCAATGTCGTAGCATTTCATCCCGGCTCTCGTCCCGCCAAAACCTCTGCTAACGAAAGGTAGCTCCGGTCAATCTCCACATCAGGTGTCAACAGACTGCGGACGTTCGAACAAATGCGCTGTATCTGGCGTAGTTATACCCCCTGCGGGTCTACAATAAAGCCGTCTGGTCCATCCGCATCGAGAATTAGCATACAGTGGCGGAATCTGCATCGTACTGGATGACATTTTTGTTCTCTGCGATGAAGTCATAATCCGCCAGCAGAGCGCGACTGAACTGCTTAAATCGCTGGGCGGGCAGCTCAATGACCTTGTCAACGACACAGGCCTCACCCTCATATTCGGATTGCTTTTCGTCTCAGCTCCGCCTGAATGATCATACCATGCCTCCCATCTCCATGCTGCCACCTTTGACCGCCCTCCATAATTTTCTCAAGGCTGAAGTATTCCTTTATATGCGATATAGCCTCGGTCGGTAAACATCCCGTCCTCGTCGTTTAAGCGCTGCTGAGCGTAGCCTTCGTAGTCATAGAATTCATCTAAATTCTCGTCGAACTCGTAATGACCGGACTGCTGGATCATATATTTCCCATATTCTGCCGGGGAATGTGCATCTGGAGCAAAAGTCAAACAGGTCAAGATTCTCCACGAATTCTTGACCTGCTCCGCATTCTGAGGCTTCGCCAGAGTTACAGCAGCGCCCAGTTTCTTGATGTTGTCCGTGGAAAGCATTACCTGTTGCCTGTGCCAGTGCGTTGAGATCCGCAAGGCGCCTCATGTTCCATATCCAGCAGCACATTCACTTCATCTGGCAGTTGACTGTGTTCCAGCCGGAGCCGGGCATCCGCAGAATCCGCGATTCCCGACCGCTGGAGAACACGGTCAATTTCCTCCTGCGCCATCGGGAGATATAGCCATGTGATGTGCTCGGTATTCTCCGGCTCGGATTTGGGAGTCGCCGCAACCATAGTGGCACGCGGCTCATAGTAATAACAGGGGAAGAATTGACCGTCATATACTTGCTCCAGCTTCATGCCATTGTCGTAGACCACACCGTAGGGCGTGACTGTGCCGCTGCTGCCCCTCAATGAGCTGTCTTGCCGTTCCCCTCACCGTCCAACACCTCCAACTCAGCAACAGTTGCACAGCCTCCGTGCAGGTTCATGTAGTGGTCACGGCCAACAGCGGCGAGGTCAGAAAAAATCCGTAATGACTGTGGTCTCCTGACAACAGAAGGTCAGATTAATAAGATCCTTCAGCTCGAAAGCTCCAGTTTGTGAGCCATTGCCTGAAACTGAGTAGCTTCTCCCATATCGAAACCATCCAGCCGCTTGGCAAGATAGTTGAGCTCCTCCACATTGACTGTTAGCATCTCCGTGCGCTTGAGTACAGAGTAAAAGCTATTGATCTCCTGCACCTGACAGTCAGCTCTGACAGCATCGCCAATTTCCAATGCCTCCAGCAGCTCCATGCAGTGTGCGTACTGGTCATGTGGGATAGGAAACGGAATGGTTGCAACGCCGTATTCCGGGTGGTTTGGATTGCCGAGTACTGCATGTATCATCATTTTTTTACCTCCTGCATTTCAGTTCTCAGGCATTTGCCGTCGCCGTGCCAGCAAATAAAACCATGTGCCGGATAATTACACCCTTCACACTGCCTTATATTCATGGCACGCCACCGTCTCATTGTCTGGACGTCCAGCGTCCGGCAGATTCTTGAACGCCTGTTTGATTTCGTAATTCTTCACTTCGATACCTCCTCCTAAATGCAAAAAGGCCGAAACCTTGATTTCTCAAAAAGTTCCGGCCTGACCAATTCAATATTCTTTTGTCTCTCTGACTTACTTGCTCATGTTTCACCTCCAACATTCAATAACACATATATAAATCTTGAAAAACCGTCAAGTAGCGGTTCGGGTCCTGTCAGTCGCTCGAAAACGGCGTTTGTCATCAATGGAAAATAAAAAAATTTCCGAGCCTTTTAAGCCCGGAAAGCATTGATGACACTGCGTTTGACGCAGTGTCATCAAAATTGGCTGACCATGATGGTATGCCCGACAGGATTCGAACCTGCGACCTTCAGAGTCGGAGTTATGTGGCCGTACACGAATCGAGTGCATTTTGGCAGGTTTTCATGTATGACGCACAAAATATGGCGGTAATGTAAAAACAGCTATGAACCGTTGCGGCGCAATAGTTCATAGCTGTTTTCTCTGTCACAGAGAGAATAGTAGTCAAATAGTAGTCTGAACAGATCAAAAGGTCATGATGCACGGTTCAGCAGAGTAACCTTGTCGATAAACTCTTTCATGTCCTCAATGTAGGTATACGGGGGCGTATTCGGAATAGATTTCCGGTGAGTCCAGAATGACGATCTGCACTCCATCTGCCCTCAAAGCCTCCAGCGTCCCCGGCAAACAGCGAGTCTCATTTGGAGTTTTGCAGAGATAGGCAATACTGATGTAGTACGTTATACATGACCGGCACTTCAAAAAATAAACGGCGGATAAGCTTATCATGCTTGTCCGCCGTTTATTGCCGCTGCTGCACCCAGCCCGCCGTATCCGAAATACCGTCCGGCTCAGCAGCCGCTATTCTCTTGTGCATCTGAAGCTGTTCATATTTGGACCGCTTCTTGTCAAGCTGCCGCTGTACCTTTTGGGCTTCTGCGGTTCTTAAGGGAGCAGTATCCGTCATGGCAAGAATGCAAAATCGTTCCCGTCGCTCTGCAATACAGCTTCTTCCTGTTACTTTTCTGGAGTTTTTTCCCGGCAGTATTCATTTTTGGTTCGTCGGGCTCCGTTTGCATTTTCTGCGCGCAGGCACAGAGTGACAATAGCAAAACCGTCGCCATCAATAGTGCGAACACTCGTCTGGGTGTTATTTTCGTAGCCGCTCCTTTCAGAATTTCCCGCTTCGGCCGGAACCGCCGCCGCCGGATTCGCTGTGACTGCTTCCGCCGCTGGAGGAGCTGCGCTCGATCTTTCTGCTGGAGGTCGTCTTATGGGTAAAACAATCTGTTTGTTCCGTAAGTCGGAGTCCCGCGGAGACGTAGGCGTTCGCGGTTGCTTTTTTTGATACAGTTTCCATTTTCTGCCATATTACAGCGACGATCACGGCTGCTGCCAACAGGAGAAAGGCCGATCACGATAAGGATTGGATAGAACAAGCTTGCCCGGACGGGCTTTCCTGCGGAAGCCTTTTCCAGATAGACGCTGCATTCTTTGACGTAATCCTCAAAGCCGCCGTACCAGTCGTTCTCACCGAAATTGTCGAGGAAGACCTTTTCCAGCTTCTCCTGACCATAGCTGTTGAACGCATACTCGCAGCGCGAGCCGTAGCAGAACATTGCCCAGTCGCGGTCATCCATGCTGAGCAGGAGCATGATTCCATCGCGGTTCGGTCCCTCGCCCATGGTGTATTCGTGGTAGATGGTGTAGGTCGCCTTATAGACGCCTTCAGAATGGAAGTCCCGATAGTCCTCCACGGTTACGATGTAGACGCCGACACCATACTTTTTGGAGACGCTTTCCGCCATCTTTTCCAATAGCATATTTTCGTTTTCGCTGAGAAGTCCGGCCGCGTCTGTCACATAAGAAAGCTGTGCACCTGTCTGCTCAGCCGCGGCTGCGTTCACGCAGGAGCACAAGGCAGAACAGAAGCACCAGCAGGAGGCTGCATATTCTTTTTTTCATATCTCAGCCCTCCCTAGCGAACCAAAAGCAGCAGCGCAGTCACGCTGATGGCAATGAGCGGTGCCGCGATCGCCGCAAACAGGCCAATTACCCGCTTTGTGCTGACGGGAAGGTTGCCTACCAGCTTGCCCGTCTGACCGTTCATTGCAAAGAGGAAGTCCTTGTCCTCCCATTTCGTGTGCAGAATCCAGACAGGGAGCAGCGCGTAATGCACCTTACCGCGCTTCAAGTGGATGTCGCGGTTCGTTTCATTGCAGGAAGTGTAGCCCGATACCGTGCTCTCCAGCGCATCAGCAGCGAGCCAGCGCAGCGCTTGTCCGCCCGCTCCCGGCTGTCTTCGACGCTGACATCATATTTGTCCGCCAGAAATCCGGGCAGATACGCTGTGGAAAATGGCCTGAGCTCCGCGTAATCATACGGTTCGATTGAGTCCATATAATCGTCCGGCATTTTGCTCGACGCGTCCACCGGGATCTTTTCAAAGGCAATGGAGCCTGCGCGTCGCACATCATAGTGGCTTGTCTCCGTGATCTCATAATCTCCCGAGGTGTACTTATGTACAGTGGTAGCATGGAATTGCGCACTTCCGCTGGCCTCGCCGTCGTACATCCAGAAGGGTACATACACGCCTTTGACCTCCTCAAGATGGTTGGCTTTGGAGAAGGTCGATGGCAGCAGAGGCTTTTTGAGATAGTGTTTCCTTAGCGTCTTGACGGCATCCTCCTTGCTCAGCTTGAAGGGAAGCACAAAGTCGGGCTTCAAAATGCCGGCGAACTGCCCCGGAAGTACCGACGGATTTCCGCAGTACGGGCAGGACGTGGCTGCGGTCGTCGCGTCGCAGAGCAACTCCGCACCACACGACGGGCAGCAGTATGCTTTCATGCTACTTGTGTCCGCGCCCCAGTCCTCGCTCAGACCGGAAGCATCCCAGTCATAGCCGTCTGCGGCAGTCTGTTGTTCTTCCGCTTCGGCAGATTTTTGAGCCGCTTCCGTTTCTGCCTGCTTCTGCGCCGCTTCCGCCGCTTTTGCTTCTTTTTCCGCGTAGAACGATTCAATTTCTGCGATATCGAAGCTTGAGCCGCAGTAATCGCACTCCAGCCTGCCGGATTCTCCTACAAAATGGAGCGGTCCCGTACAGGCAGGACATTGATAATTTGTGATTCGTGTTGCCATGTTTATGACCATTCCTTTCCGCTGCGCTACAAGGCATCAAAGGGAAATGAAACGCGATGCTTCTATCGCAGCTTGTAAAATTGTTAGAATATGCTTGAGGAAGCAGGCACACTGCAGAGCACGTGAAGGAGAGTAGGCCCAGCCTTACGCTGGACTGAATGCTTATGTGTGCCGGACGCTCTTTCAAGCACCAATGAGTAGGGCTTTGCACCCTGTAACCTTATCTTTGGAGAGACGGACTACTTCAATCTTTCGGTGAGCGTCCAGTCCCTGCCTGTTCCATCAAATTCTGTTTTGAGGGGATGTGTTATGCTCAAAATCGTTTACCCAATATGCTGTGGGATGGATGTCCACAAGACCTCCGTTTTCCCAAATAGCCGGATTCTCCGCTCCAAATTGGGGCGGGAGCCGGTTTTCATATAAATTCTCAGAAGGACGCCGCCCTTACTGGAATGTCATGTTGTTGAGAATGATGTCGGGCATCGTTCCCGGGACGCAATCCAATTTCGTCAGGCCGATGGAGAGTGCGCGGCCGTCGTCAAGCTGCGCCACGTACTCGATCCAATTATAGCCGATGTGCTCTGTAGGTGCGCCCATTGAAGGTGATGCCGCCGATCACGCGATCGTCAATGTCCTGATAGTTTTCAAAGTCGTCCTTGTAGTAGTCGAATTTTTCAACGTTCTCTCTTATCTCAAACTGGATGGCGCCTGCACCGAAGCGTGGGATCGTCGTTTTCCACCAGACAGCGCCCCCTATCATCGAATGACCAGCCGGATACCGGGATCTTCGTCATGATCTTGACCTTAACATCGTCGTGTGCAAACTGGGAGACCTCCGCGGAGAAGTCCTTCATCTCGGCGTTCGCAGACGCTGCCTTGTTCGCCTCGGCGGCCTCGGCCTTCACGATGTCAAGATACTTCTCTATGGCCTCCTTGCCGGAGAAGCCGCTGGTGTTGTACGCACTTACCGTATAAACGCCCGACTCGTTCTCCTTGAAATTGACGTAGATGAAATGGGAGCCGTCGTCCTCAGAGATCCATTTGTAGTAGCGGTAGTTTGCCTTCATATGGTCGCTGTATTCTTCCTTGACGAACTGGCCTTCCACGCCGAAGTAGGCAGCGATATCATTATAAGTTGCGTAAAAAATATTATTATTGACCTCGTTCATCCAGACGTAGCCCTTCTGTATCTGCTCCTCAGTTACGATGCCGTCTCCGCCGGATACGTTCGCGGCGGTGGGCGCAGCGGGCGCGTCCGCCGAGTTGGAAGAGACGGCCTCGCCGCCGACCACATCCGGCATGGCGCTGCCGGCCTCCACGAGCGGGAGATACCAGTCGTCATAATAATAGGGGACGTCGTCGGGATAGTCGGCGGCAAAGTCATCCCAGAGCTGCCCCCACGGGCGCAGATAAACCTCGTAGTAAAACTCATCCTCGCCGTCTTCGTACCAGCCCTCAATGCAGATCATGTTTTCAACATCGGGGAAGCGGCTGTTGATCGCGGGATCCACGATCCAGTCGGCATGCTCCAACGGCAGATTCGTGAAGTAGCCGCTCTCCGACATCACGGTACCGTGCTCTCCAACACCGGCGCTGTTCAGCGTGACCGTCGCCTGCAACATCGGATCCGCCCTCGAGTAGTCCTCATCCCAGATCGTGACGGTGCCCGTATAATCCGAGCCGATGTCGATGACAGCGCAGGCGTCCCACCACTGTCCCGCCATGCTCTCGTAAGCGCCCGAGCAGCCGGTCATCGTCCACCAGCCATACCACGCGCCGTTCCACCAGTCAAGCAGCGCATCACCCGTCAGAGCGGGAAGGGCGGTGTTTGTGCTGCCCGTCGAATCGGCGGACGTTTCCCGGCTGAGCGTGACAGGGTCAATGGTGATCGTGCCTTTTTTCTTACCGAACAGCTGCTCAAAGGTCGCCTCGACCTTGGCAGCAGCGTCCTTGAGCACATAAGCTGTTTTAACCTCAAGCGTCTCGCCCGGTGCAACCTCCTCAAACTGTGTGTCAATCACCGTAGTAAAGGTGGAATAATCGGTGAAAACAGTAGCAACCTCCAGCTCCTCGCCGTCCTGCGTGAGCGTCTCATCAATGCTCCAGAGATACGAGGCCGATTCCTTGCCGTTGTTTGTGAAGTCCAGTGTCAGAACGATTGCGTCATTTCCGTCAGAATCTGTCATGATGCAGGCGCCCTTATAGAGCAGCTGATAATCGCCGAGCTTGATCAGGTTGGAGTCTGCTGTCTTTTTCCTTACCGCAGGCGGTGAGGCTGCTGAGCAGCATCAGCGCTGTAAGAAGCAGGCATAGAAGCTTGGTCTTCGTCTGTTTCATAATTCCCTCCCAATATCCTTCAGGGATGCACAAATCTGCCGATCAACAGAAAATAACATATCATTCCGGCAAAAAAAACAGCAGTGCATACCTGAGACATTTTGCTTTCCTTATTTCTTTTCGCGCTGGATAAGATTCCCATCCTTGTCGGTGAACTTGCCGCAAAGAATCTTGATAAAGTCAACAAGGTACCCGATGCCGAACAGACCTGCCGTCAGCGTATAAAGAATACCCGTGCCGATCTTGCCGACATAGTAGCGGTGGACGCCAAGCCCGCCAAGGAAGAGGCAGAGCAGGAACGTTGTCAGCCAGTCCTTCGTTTCGACCGGAACCTCCGGCGCAATATAGTCCTCTACTTCCTCGCCGTTCAAAATCTTTCTTCACGGTTTCAGTCACGGTGTCGATATAGCCGCCGCGCGCTCCGTTGCAAGGCCGACTGTCGCACCCCTTGAGACCCTTGCGCAATGCACTGTTCTTATCAACGCGCATACCGCCAACCGACATCTTGCCTCTCCGTAATGACCGGCTGGATCCGGATGATGTGTGCCGTCCTTGAGGAAAAGCCAGAGGCCAACGTCCACATTTGGTTCTTTCTCGAACGAGATACGTTGGCCGGGAACGCCGCCCTTGATCTGGAACGGCATCTGGAACGCCGCCCTGCGGGCATTGAGCTTCTCCATGATCTCCTCGAGTGTGGTGGAATAGGAAAGATCAAATTCACGGGGACTGGTCGCGAATGCGACGTCTTTCATGCTGCCAGTAAGATTTGCCATGGTGCTTGCTCCTTTCAAAATCAAGTGTGGCTGACGTGTGGTGTGCTGCCTGATCTTTTTGTGACGGTTCTGCGCCTGAAAGCAATGCCGGGGCTTTTGCCCCTTCCGGCTCAGCCGTTCACCGCGCCGCCGCAGTATTCACAGCAGCCGCTTGCATCCGGTGTGGTGGTTTGCGCCGCAGTAGGGGCAGGTGACTGCCGTCTTGGCGCGGCTGCCTGCTCGATCTTTTCGCGCACGTCTTTTTCGTACCTGTGTCAGCGCCTGACGGATCTCCTCGCCGAGCTTTTTGCAGTTGCGGTACTCGACGTTGGTTTCGGGGTTGCATCTTGCCGGCATACCCGGGCGTGCCGAGGGCGGCGGCGTAATGTCTATAGAACTGGAGTTGACCTGGAAGCGCATTTCGTTGAAGTAAGGGTTGTTGACGAAAATCGTGATATAAAAATCATAGGAGTATTCATAGCGCGGCGGATTGTAGCTGACCTCCTTGCCGTCCTTATCCTCGCGCTTGAGTTCCGAACGGCTCTCGTCAATATCAAGATTGCAGCCGGTCACGTCTGCGAAGTCCAGAACATCCGGGTTTGCCTCTTGCAGATCTCTCGCTCTTGTTACCATAAATTTTCCCGCGTCCTCGTCCAGAAGCACCTTGGTGTTCGTGCCGAGCGTCCGGGTAGTGTGGAACGCTGCAACCTTCTGCCGGTTTTCCTCACGGTAGGCAAGCTGCGCCTTGATCTCTTCGACGGTGCTATTGCGTCGGTCAGAGAACCACGGGGGAAAGCTTTTTGGCACAGTTTTTGCAGAGATTCCCATTTTCCAGCTTGCGGTTGCCAAGTAAACCGATCTTTTTCCCCGCAAATGTCGCAATATTTTTATCGAACAGTCCCATATATGTACCAATCTCCTTCCTAACTATTGTTATGCCCATGGGTCTTCCGCCGCAGGGATACGGATGCCGCTGAGAATGCTGGAGTATTCCCATAGGAACCATTCGCCGGTAGAGGCCTTCTGCCGCAGCTTTCATGGGTCTCGGCGAATCCGCACCCGCCGTTTTAAGGAACACGCGCAGATACCCCGGCTCGATATCCTGCGGTCTGGGGTCTGCCAGCACGTTAAGCCGGTGTGGTGTGCGCGGCTGATAGCCGTTTTCCGGCGTCGCGCCTTCAAAATACGCAAGCGGCATATAGGCTTTTCCGCGCAGCCGGTCGCGCAGGAACTGGCAGTCATACGGCGTCATGGGCCGCGGACCGCGTAAAATGTTCATCGCGGCAGTTCCGGCGTCCCTGTCCTTGTCAAACAGTGCCAGCGCACACAGGAACAGCGCGCATATGTGCTCCGGCTGCCGCCCTTTGGCGGCGAGGCTTCAAATTCCTGCAAATTCTCCGGAATTTTCTGTATCACGGCCTGCAATATAACCCTTTCCTTTCAAAGCGTGTCGATCACGCCCGCAAGATACTTAGGCGACACCGATGCGTAAATAAAATTATCGACCAACTGATCTTTGACAGCCTGCCGCACCTCAGAGGCAAGCAGTTCATCCGCGTTCTCGTCCACCAGAAGCAGAACCTTGCAGGCCCAACCGAGCTGCTTTACCTCACTGCAGAGCTTGAGCCGCTCGTTCAGCTTCCAGATGCCTTGGCGGATGACCTCCATCACCAACACATTGGCACGGCAGGTTCGGCACAGGGCAAGCGTTTCCTCCGGCTTTGAAGAACGGTAGACAAGAAAATCCGGGTCGCATCCCGAAAGCGATTGCATGACCGCTTCCGCCAGAAGTCCGCCCTTCATATCCAACACAATTCTTCGCATCTGTGCTTTTCACCGCCTTTCTCTCCTTTTGCAGTTTCCGTTATTATTTTAGCCGTTAACGCTCCTCTTCTGCCCCCGCCGATTGGATAGGGTTTGCAATTATTTTTTGTTCAAGGGCCATAGTCTGACTCGTTTCTCTCAGCGAAGGGGGAAAACTGTGTTGCCTTTTTCCGTCCGCATGATATATACTATCAATAGAGATGTGCAGAATGGGGAGGTATGCGGCATGAGCAGAGCGATAAAAAAGGGGTTCTCGTATGCACTGGGCGCGTTGGCGCTCATTGCATTTGCCCTGTGGCTCCGATATGCAAGCCGGCATTATTTTTCATTCTCCGGCGGTCAGCTACCTGCGAAGCGGGATCTATGTGTTTTTGTTCAGCGCATGGTGCTACTCTCTATGGATCCGCATTGTGCAGACGCAGGTACGGCGCTATATGCTGGCAATCTCGGTGCTGATGGTGCTGTGGATTCTTCTGCGCTCAGTCAAATTTTCAATTGAAAACACGGACGCAGAGCGCCGGCTGTGGTATTTTTACTATTTCCCGATGCTGTTCATCCCCATGCTGTCGGTCTTCGTTTCCCGGTCGCTGGGCAAGGGAGAGGATTTTCGGATACCGCGATGGACCAAGATTCTGTATTTTCCAACGCTATTGCTGCTTTTGCTCGTTCTGACCAATGATCTGCACCAGCAGGTGTTTTCCTTCCCGACCGGCGTTTTATCGGATCGGGAGTATCGGTATGAGGGCGGCTATTTTTTTGTGCTGGGTTGGGCAGCCCTGTGCGCGGGGTTCGCGTTGCTTTCAATGGTGAAAAACTGCCGCATCCCGCGCAGCAGGAGAATTCGCTGGCTGCCGCTGGTTCCGCTTGCGCTTTCGTTGGCCTATGCTTGCGCGTATGTTAAAAAGGTCTATTGGGTCTGGGTTCTCGCGGGCGATATGACGGTATCGCAGTGCCTGATCTTTGCGAGCATCCTTGAATGCTGCATTCAATGCGGGTTGATTCAGTCCAACCTCGGATACGACGAACTTTTTGAGGCAACGAGTTTGCCTGTCCAGATTACGGATTCTGCATTTTGCTCCCAATATGTGTCTGTTGCCATGCAGGGAACTTTGCCGCAAAGCGAGCTGCGGCAGATGCAGCAGGATACCGTCCATCTGGGCGACGATACGCTTTTGAAACGGCACAAGCTGCGCCGCGGCTGGGTATTCTGGAAGGAGGACATCTCCGCGCTGAATCAGATCCGTAAGGCGCTGGAGCTGACAAGGGATGAGCTGCGTGATACCGGTGACGTTTTGGCAGTGGAAAATGCACAGCGCGCAAGATGGCTGAAGCTGACAGAGGAAAACCGCCTGTATGACATGATGGAGGCGCAAACCGCCCGGCAGATCGCGATGCTGCGGGATCTGCTGGCTAACTTGCAGAAAAAACAGAGGATCCGGACAGAGCCAGACACCTGCTCCGGGCAGGTCATCATCATCGGGACCTACATCAAGCGCAGAAGCAACCTGATTTTTGTCGGCATGCAGCGCGGTGCGATCAGTGTGCAGGAGCTTCGGTTGTGCCTCAATGAATCTTCCGAGAATATCTGTGTCTATGGTGCCGACTGTAAGGCAATTGTCAAGGGGGAAGGTCAGCTTACCCTCGAACAGGCGACACAGGTCTACGACCTGTTTGAGGCGGTCGTGGAGACGGTACTGGAATCGCTGCGTGCGCTGCTGATCTCCATAGAGGTTGGTAGATGGGTAGAGGTTGCGCTCTGTGTTTCAGCGGCGGAGCCGCTCTGCGGGCTGCATGCGCGGTTTCCAGGTCTGGAATGGGAGCAGGATGAGGACGGACTGCAATATGTGACGCAGAAGCTGGAACGATCTAGGGGGGTAAAGGCGCATGGACAGGATTAAGGAAAGTTTCGACAGTCTGCCCATCGCGGCCTGCTTCTTCGATAAAAACGGCGTGGTGCGGCTCATCAACCGCCGGATGCTTGCCATTGCAAACTGGCTGCGAAAAGGCGGCATACAGTCGCTTGCAGAGATGCAGAGCGCCCTGCAAGCGCCGCCCGCAAAATGTGTGCTGTTTGGATCTGCGCCTTCGGATTTACCGCTTTCCGGACGGGAAGGTGCTGCGCTTTGCGCAGGAGCAGATCGCAAAAAAGCGGGCGTCCGCTATACGCAGATCACTGCCGCAGACGTTACGGAGCTGATCCGGGAGCAGAACCAGCTGAAAGAGGAAAATGCGAAGCTGGCGGAGGCGAATGAGCGGCTTCGGCTGCTGCTTGTGCAGATGCCGGAGATCATCCGGGAGGAAGAGACGCTGGCGATGAAGCTGCGCGTGCACGATGACATCGGGCACAGTATTTTGCGGCACGCCGTGTGCTGCTCCAGCAAACGGACCTGAAGGAACTTCGTGCAAACGCGGCGCTGTGGGAACAGTCGATTTCAGTGCTTTACCGCTCCAGCCAGATATCGGTGCAATCCGAACCGCTGGAGGCGGCGAAAAAACGAGCGGAAGACTAGGCGTTAGAGTTCTGCTGACAGGGGGATGAGCCGCAAAAGAAGTGGATGCGCGCACTGAGCGCACTGGCGATCTGCGAATGTGCGGCGAACTGTGTCCGTCACGCAGACGGCACAGAATTGTATGTGTGCTTTTTTGGCAGAAGTCGGACTGCGTGGAGGGTTTCCCTGACCAACAACGGCGCGGTGCCAAAGGAAAAGATCACAGAGGGGGCGGAGGCCTTTCCATGCTGCGTCAACGTATAGAAGAAGCAGGCGGCAAAATGGAGGTTTGGAGCATCCCTCGCTTTAAGCTGATAATCAGTTTGCCGGAACAGGAAGGAGCAGCACATGAGAGTGATGATCGTTGAAGACCAGACCATGATCCGCAGTCTGCTGGAAAGCTATTTCCGCGCCGAGGACGGATACCGGATCACAGCGTCCATCCCCGGCGCAAAGCAGGCGGTTGAGGTGTGCCGGACAAGCTCTGTCGATTTGATTTTGATGGATGTGCAGACAGAGAACCGCGAGAACGGCCTGACTGCCGTTCGCCAGATCAAAAGCCATACAGCCGAAGAGCAAAATTATTGTTGTGACCTCGCTGATCGACTGCGCGGTTCTGGACGAGGCAAAGAGGGCCGGGGGGCCGACAGCCTGTGGTATAAGGACTCTATGCAGAAGCGTTTGATGGATGTTGTCCGGACAAACGATGGCGGGGAACATATTTTTCCCGGACCGCCTCCGACGGTTGAGA
>VOFK01001071.1_pt1 | contig 18440 bp, 31 predicted proteins | sample 5384121 | NCBI WGS metagenome assembly VOFK01 (sample SAMN12384730, study PRJNA508395) | human gut metagenome | isolation source: healthy gut J | host: Homo sapiens
AGTTACGTATTGTACTTCACTGGTGCTCACAGTTGATGACGCCGCTCGATGCCGTAGTACAGGCCCAAAGTCTGGCACCTGCCGCGCGGGCTCGATCCACACCCCAGTCGCCCTGCTGCACTCCTTAGCTTCCGGCGCCCAATGTTGATTCAAATAAGCCGCCGCACCAGGGCAGCTGGCGCTGCTGTGGAAGTACACCGGGCGGCGGCCGGTGGTCATGAGGAACGGCCATTCTCGGTAGGCCGGTAATCGCTGCCGCCAGTTTCGCGCCGGCCTCAGTTAAAAGGTTAAAGCGCCATCCGGGTTTCATTACGGTAGACCAAAGCCCTGCCAGGTCACCGTCTCCAAACCCGCGCCTCATATTCCCAGCAGAGTGAGTCCATCTTCCAGTCAAAACCCAGTCTCAAAAACGGCGGCATGTTCCCCATCCGTCTGATTGAATCTGCAAAATCCTACCAGCGTGGGTTTGAACGCTTCGCGATACTGGCCCAGGTCATGCCGAAGCTCGCCACCGTCGTCCACCTGACGCCCACAGTTGGCCACAATATAGGCATCCTGAAATCCACCGATAAACGAAAGAAATGCCGCCGCCGCTGGTAATAAACGCTTCAGACATCTGCCGTTTCTGCCTGTCTTCTTGCCCAACTTTCATCTCGATCAACTCCCGTTCTTCTCAAATACTATCAGACACAATATAGTTAGCAAGAACGATCTTATGTAAAAAAGAAAAACCGGATGTGAAATTACACCCGGTTCGGCTTCTTTGTCCGAGGTATAACTCCTGACGTTATAGTGTCTCAGGTGTATCAATGAACATATATTGTATTCTGATCATTCAGATATTATTTCTGAGGACCTGCTGCAACTAATGCCTTTACCAGCTGTTGCTTCCGTACTTAGCAAAGTTCTTGATGAATCTGCTGGGCAAGATCTAATGCCTTATGTCTCCCCATGCAGAAGCATTCGCATATACGAGGATCAAGAATTGCCGGATCAACAATCTCTGGAAGTTTGTAGTATACCTCTCAAAGTTGAAGTGGGTGATCTTCTTTGTGAGCTGAAAGGATAAAGGCGTCCGGCTAAGGATAGCATCGATGATACTTGTAAATCCTGATTGAGATACGCTGCCTGTCTGCTCCATCCTCAGCAAGATAAGCCTTAGCTCCGCTCTCCATCTTCTTAACGAGCTTCAGCATACTTTGTAGGATGAAGCTCGAGGAATGCCTGACCGAAGCAAGCGGAGAAGGTAGGAGTAGGCTCTGTGATGCCGCGCTCTGTACCAGCAAGCTTAGCTGTGAAGCCTGAGAGGAAGTAGTACTTTGTCTGCTCAGGTGTGAGGATTGAAACAGGCGGAAGTACGCCGAAAGCATCAGCTGAAAGGAAGATTACATTCTTTGCAGCAGGAGCTGAAGAAACAGGGCGAACAATGTTGTCGATGTGATTAATCGGATATGATACACGAGTGTTCTCTGTTACAGTCTTGTCGTTAAAGTCAATCTTGCCTTCCTTGTCAACAGTAACATTTTCAAGAAGAGCGTCTCTTCTGATAGCGTTGTAGATATCAGGCTCTGACTCTTTGTCAAGGTTGATAACCTTAGCATAGCAGCCGCCTTCAAAGTTGAATACGCCGTTGTCGTCCCAGCCGTGCTCGTCATCACCGATGAGGAGTCTCTTAGGATCTGTTGAAAGTGTAGTCTTACCTGTACCTGAAAGACCAAAGAAGATAGCTGTGTTCTCGCCGTTCTTATCTGTGTTGGCTGAGCAGTGCATTGATGCGATGCCCTTGAACGGCAGGTAGTAGTTCATCATTGAGAACATACCTTTCTTCATTTCACCGCCGTACCATGTGTTGATGATAACCTGCTCACGGCTTGTGATGTTGAATACAACAGCTGTTTCTGAGTTAAGACCGAGCTCCTTGTAGTTTTCAACCTTAGCCTTTGATGCGTTGTAAACAACGAAATCAGGCTCAAAGTTCTCAAGCTCTTCTGAAGCTTGATGAACATATTTGTTACGAAATGAGCCTGCCATGCAACTTCTACGATGAAACGGTTGCCATACGTGTATCTTTGTTTGCACCGCAAAAATGCATCCACAACGTACAGTTTCTTATTGGAAAGTTCTTTTGAGCAGTTTCTTGACTGCCTGCCATGCTTCCTGGGTGTAGCGGGGTGGTTATCATTCTTTGTATTCATCAGATGTCCACCATACAGTATCTTGAATTCTCATCAACTACGATGAACTTATCTTTTGGAGAACGTCCAGTGTAGATACCTGTCATAACGTTTAGCACCCAGCTCGCTGACCTGTCCCTTTTTCATAACCTTCCAGTCGGGTTTGGTCTCTTCTTCAATGAATAATACTTCATAGAAATTGGCCGAACAACCTCGGTAGTTCCGGTAATACCATACTTGCTTAAATCATTTTCATTGTGCCAAATCCTCTTTTCTTTCTAAGTATTATTCCTATGGAGGCTAGTTTTGTACTACCAACTCCACAGTCAATTTTGTATTATAGCTATCCCTAATCAAAAAGTATAGAAAATCTTTACCGGATGATATGACTTTTTACATTTTTTATAACAATACGCCCAGTTTTGAGTAATTTATATTTATTTTTAGAAATTGTTGGTGACAGATTGTGCAGACAAGTGCCGCTATGATCCATGCAACAACACACGTCCGACCACAACTGGCCAGTGCCCATTTGCTTCCAAGCCATTTTACGGTAGAAACGGCTGCTATATGGAGTATATAGTAGACAGAATATCGTCAACAATGACAGAGCGGATGCCGGTGTCAGGATCTTATGGATAACATCCATGCTTCCGGTCAGCAATAGACAATGTTGATATCACTACCTCTTTGCCATAAATCTAGAGCATTAAAAGTTGCCGATAATCTGCCAAGTTCTCTCTGAAACCAAGCGGTGCAAATACTGGTGCGATCAATCCTATGACAATTGCAAGGGTTGTTTGTTCCTGTATCCTGCCGTTAAAGTGTGAACAAGTTTCAAGAACCAGATCACGATCGTTGCACCAAAAAATAACGGTAAATGCTCTCTGCAGGAAGTCCTTTTGCTTTTTCCCAGAGAAGCTGACCAACATTTTTTGCTCCCGGCATACGATAATTGGAAGCTCCATAACAAACGGAACAGGTTCTCCTTTTGAACATCGTCCCTTTCATTGCAAGTGCAGTAAGGATTCCCATCAGATTCCGAAGAAATAGAGACCAATCATTACAATTGCACCCCTTCCCCGGGAAAAACGCCGCTGTAAAGAATGCATAGATGGGAAGCTTTGCCGAACAACTCATAAACGGTGTCAGAAGAATCGTCATTTACGGTCACGCTCTGAAGAAAGTGTCCGGCTCGCCATAACTCCCGGTACTGTACATCCAAAACCGATCAGCATCGGTACAATACTTCTGCCGGAAAGACCAATCTTTCGCAAAAGTTTATCCATAACAAACGCAACCCGCGCCATATATCCACTGTCCTCCAACAGCGACAGGAAAAGAAAAACAGCGTCACAATGATGGGCAGAAAGCTCAGCACGCTTCCAACCCCTGAAAGATTCCATCTACAATCAGTGACTTTAATACGCCATTGACTCCTGCCGCATCCAATGCCTGACTGCAGGCTACAATCACCTGGTCAATTCCCTGTTGCAGAAGATCCTGCAAAAATGCTCCGATCACATTAAATGTGAGCCAGAATACCAGTCCCATAATTGCGATAAATGCCGGAATCCCGGTATATTTTTCCTGTCAGAACCTTATCAATCTTCCTGCTTCGCACCCGCTCCCTGCTCTCATGTGGCTTTAAGACCGTATCTTCACAGGCACGCTGGATATAGTTAAAACGCATTCCCGCTACTGCCGATGAACGGTCTACCTTGCATTCTTTCTTCCATCTGCAGATTGATATGTTCCAGAAGTTCCTTTTTCATTCTGGCTCAGCTTTTAATTTTTCCAGGACAAGCTCATCATTCTCTCTGCCAGTTTGCTTGCTGCAAATCTGACCGGGATCCCTGCTTCCTTTGCATGATCTTCAATCAGATGCATGATCGCATGAATACATCTGTGAACCGCACTTTCCTGACCTTCAGCAGAGCAAAAATCCACTTCCTCCGGTGCTTCCTGATATTTTGCGACATGTAGTGCATGTTCTACCAGTTCCGCAATTCCTTCTCCCTTTGCCGCCGAGATTGGTACAACCGGTACTCCGAGAAATGCTTCCAGCTCATTCACACGCACAGAACCTCCGTTCACACGCATCTCATCCATCATATTCAGCGCAACAACCATTGGAATCTCAAGTTCCATAAGCTGCATCGTCAGATACATATTCCGTTCAATATTGGTTGCATCTACAATATTGATGATTCCCTTCTGGTTTATCCTGAAGCAGAGATTCTCTTGTAACAATTTTTCCTCACTGCTATACGGAACATAGAATAAATTCCCGGAAGATCGGTAATACGGGTATTGGGGATGTTCCTTGATCACACCGTCTTTTTCTGTCAACCGTAACACCTGGGAAATTTCCCACATGCTGATTCGATCCGGTCAGCTGGTTGAACAGCGTTGTTTTTTTCTGATTTCCAACCAATGCAAACGTAAGTGTCGTATTCTCCGGTAACGGATGCTCTTGTTTTCTTCTCATGAAAAAATGCCTGCTTCTCCATACCCCGGATGCTGTGCATCTCTAACGGTTGTCTGCCTTCCTTCTTCTTATAATGTGGCTCATGGGCCGGCGTAATTTCAATCTGTCCGGCATCCTCCAGACGAATCGTAAGTTCATAACCATGGATCCTGATCTCAACCGGATCCCCCATCGGCGCATACTTTACAATCGTTACTTCTGTTCCCTGGATCAATCCCATATCCAGAAAATGCTGCCTGAGTGCACCATTTCCTCCTACGGAAAGAATCGTAGCTGTCTTTCCGACTTGTAATTCTTTTAATGTCATTCCTCTATCTGTCTCCTTTGGCAAAACCATTTATTGATAATTTATATCATTATCATATCAGTCCTGTAGGTAGTCATTCAAGAATAACATTCGTTTTTTTCTAACTAATTTCATCGTCTGCAAATTGTTTTATTCCGTAGCCTCTCTAAACCGGTACCCTACTCCGATTTCTGTCAGAATAAATCTGCAATTTCCGGGATCCTTTTCTATCTTCCTTCGCAGTGCCGCCATAAATACCCTCAGGTTGGCTCGCTTCTACTCCCTGTGCACTGCCCCAGATCTGGCTGAGAATATAATTATGTGTCAGTACCTTTCCCCTGTTGTCGATCAATAGTTTCAAAATCTTATATTCCATCGGAGTCAGATGAACTTCTTTCCCATCTATCGATACCTGATGTTTTTCCCAGTCCACTTTCAGATAATCACACTGAAAGATTTTTTTCTTTCTTCTCTTCCGGGATCTGGTTACTCTTTCTGAGCGCCACACGGATTCTGGCAAGCAGTTCGCCCATATAAAAACGGTTTTGTCACATAATCATCTGCCCCCCAGATCCAGTGCCTGTATTTTTTTCTTCCTCTTCCTGTCTTGCACTGACCACAATGATCGGTATCTTCGAGATTTCTCTTACATTTTTATAATCTCAATCCCGTCACCATCCGGAAGTCCAAGATCCAGAATGATCATATCTGGTCTGTTTGCATAGAACAGTGCATTTGCTTCTCCACATGTCTTCGCAATCACATAATCATAGTCTTCTTTCTTAAGACTCATCGAGAGATAAAGTTAATAATATATTTATCGTCTTCCACAATTAAAATTTTATGCTTATCTGCCATCTGTACTTACCTGCCTTGCCTCCAACCCAGAACATGAACCTTGCTCCGCCTTCTTTTTCTGTTCTCTGCACAAATATTTCCACCATGTGCATTTACTACCGCTTTACATATAGCCAATCCCAGTCCGATTCTCTTTGTCTGTCCCCCTTTTTTCATCTGACCTTGTAACAAATTCGTCAAAAATATTTTCTTTCAGATCTTCCTGAATCCCGTCTCCGTCATCTTCTACACTGATCCACACTTTCCCTGCATCATATCTGGCTTCTATACAGATCCATCCATTTTCCCTGTATGCTTCATCGCATTATCCAGAAGATTGACCAGCACCTGGACCATCAGTTTTCCATCTACATTTACAACAATCAGCTCCGACGGAAGTTTAATTTCAAACCTCCTCTTTTCCCCGAGTCCTATGATATGTGATACGGCTTCATAGATCAGATCATCCACTACTTCCTGGTTTTTCCGGATCTCAAATTCTTCACTTTCCAGCTTTGTCATATTCAAAATATTTTCCATCAGGCGCATCAGCCATACAGACTGCTCCTGTATCTCTCCTGCCAGTTCCTTTCTGACTCCGGCATCCAACTCATCCGCCTCTTTTAAGAGTCCTGCAGCTCCCATAATTCCGGTCAAGGGTGTCCTGAAATCATGGGATATACTTCTCAGCATATTGCTTTTTTCAGCTTTTCTCTTTCCATCTGTGCCCTTGTTTTCCTCTGCAATACGCACCTGATTATGAAATCGTACCATAATACTTTGCGGAAATGAATCCTGCGATAAGGAAAAATACAAGAAGTACCACATCATTCTGATCCGTCATCGCAAATGTATGCACCGGCACTGTAAAAAATAATTAAACAGCAAAGACACTGCATACAGAAGCCATCATTCCATACAGATAACCGGTAGTTGTAACTGTTATGACCAGTACACCCACAATATAGATCATCAGAATATTTTCTTTTCGAATTCCATAACTCTGGAGAAAAAAAAGACAAAAATGTTGCAATCGCCATGATTGCAATCGACTGCACCATATATTTTACTCTCTTTTTTGTCATTTTTTTCCCCCATCATTCATCATTTTATACTTGCAAGCAGACGGTCAATATCCTTTGTAAGACCTACTACAAGCAGATGATCCTTCTCATGCATCACATAATCCGCGATCGGAAGGATCCCACCACCTCTGTATTTTTTCTTTTATTCCAAATACATTTATATGATAGTTTGCCCTTATATCCGCTTCTTCTATCGTCCGCCTGATCCATGCAGCCTTTCGGCTGGATTTCAAAAATCGAATAATCCTTACTGAGTTCAAAATAGTCAAAAACATGATTTGCACTGTATTTTACAGCCAGTCGCTCTGCAATATCCCGATCCGGATAAAAGACTTCATCCGCCCATTTCTCAATAAGAATTTTGCATGAATATCCCTGTTTGCCTTACTGACAACATGTTTGGCTCCAAGCTTTTTTACCAGGCTTGTTATCTCCAGACTGCTCTGGAAATTTGATCCGATGCACACAAAGCAAAGATCGAAATTTCCTACCCAAGACTTCTTAATACTTCTTCATTTGTACAGTCCCTACCCGTACTGCTGTTGCGTATTCCAGCAAATCTCCGTTGTCTTTTTTCTCATCTTTATCGATGATCATTACCTCATTTCCCCGATTTGCCATATCAATACACAGATGATGGCCAAATCTTCCAATTCCTATAATCAATACTGATTTCATTTTCTACTCCTTGTTCTATCCTATCGTAATTTCTTCTACCGGTTTCCGGATCGGTGCTCCATGTCTGTGCCCTTTCAGTGAAAGTGCAAATGTCAGACTTCCTATTCTTCCGCAAAACATCAGAAATACCAGCACCATTCTTGATGCCATACATACATCTCTTTGTGATTCCTGCAGACATTCCCACTGTTCCCATTGCAGAAAAGACTTCAAACATCACATCATCCGACAAAGAAAAACGGCTGCATAATTTCCATGAAGATCGTTCCTGTTAGTATAAGGAACAAATTGTACACATTACAACACTGGCCTTTCTGATCGCAGTTTCATCCAGTCTTCTGTTAAATACATTACAACCGGTCGCTTCCATCAGATTTGCACGCACAAATACAATAAGAACCACTACGGTTGTCGTCTTAATTCCACCTGCTGTAGATCCCGGGCTTCCTCCTATGAACATCAGAATCATAGTAACAAGTTTACTGCCTTCCGTCAACGCTCCTGTATCGGTTGTATTAAATCCTGCCGTTCTGGCTGTCACTGAGTGAAATAAAGAACAGAGTATCTGTTCTTTCACAGGCATCCCTGCCAGTACATTATTTTTTTCCAGTATCAGGAATAAAACTGCTCCTCCTATAATCAGAAAACCTGTTGTTGATAATACAATCTTTTGTATGCAGATGATATTTTTTCCATTGAAATTTTTTTCACAGACAGATCATCCCACACCAAAAAAACCGATTCCACCGATTATAATCAGCAAAGATGATCACTGTATTTACCAGCCAGTCATCCGAATATCTGATCAGTGACTGATAGGCACCATTTTCTCCCATAAGGTCAAACCCGGCGTTGCAAAAGGCTGATATAGAATGAAAAGATCCCGTACCAGATTCCTCTTCCTATTCCGAATTCCGGAATAAACCGGATCATCAGCAATACAGCTCCAATGCTTTCAAAAAAAAAAAGTGTTCCTTTATAATCTTCTTCGTAAGTCTTTACAATTCCACCAATTTGAATACTATTGATACTCTCCTGCAAAATTCCACGGACTTTAAGCCCTATCTTTCTTCTTAACAGAATCGCCACACAGACACCAATTGTCATAAATCCCATACCGCCGATCTGGATCAGGATCAAAATGATAAGCTGTCCAAAAAAAAAGACCAGTGCAGATATGTATCCTGTACAACCAGCCCAGTCACACAGGATGCGGATGTCGAGGTAAATAATGCATCTGCAAAAAGATGTCATATTTCCATCCCTTGATGAAACCGGAAGCATTAAGAGAATACTTCCCAAAAGGATCAACAACAAATACCCGACAACAATCATCTGTGTCTTGTGTCATCTTTTTTTATATATTACTGTCATTTGTTTCGTTTCCTTTCTCCTCTATATTTTTCTTCTCTCTTTTTTTATCCTTCTTCAGAAAAATGTCGAAAGTTCACGCATCAGATGCAATCCGGCGATCAGCAGAAAGCTCAGGATCCCTGTAAATAAAATAATACTCTCAATCTCGAACATAACCTTTCCTTCCCTCTCACTGTTTTTCCTCTCCTGTTTTGTAAATCAATGATAGTATTTTTAGTATAAAGATTGTATAAAGATTCCTGATTTTATGTAAATATTCCGTTATGATTTCCTGCTGAAAAATGGGATTAGGAATTTCATTAAATAGAAAGAATGTGCATCCTCCGGCACGCAGTGCCTTTGTTTCATAGGAAGTTCCTTCGGGATTTTCTATGAAGCAAAAAAAACGGGCACTTTGCAGTTCTTTCTGCAAAGCGTCCGCCTTTTACAAAATCTTTTATTCAACTGCTGCTTCTTCCTCATCTGTTTCCGGAACATCATTATGAACGGCAGCCACACCTGCTACATCTGCTTCCGGATCTGTGATCAGTTTGACATCTTTATCCTTTGCGATGTCAAGGTCTTTGACTTTTAATGGTTTCTCCAACCTTCAAATCTCCAACATCAACAATTACTTTTTCAACAAGAGCAGATGGAAGTGCTTTTGTATTCAATTTCATCAAGCAGTTCCTCCACAACACCTGTGACAACCTTTGACTGATTGTGGATCACAACTTTCTACGGAATGTACCATTTCTCCACTTACCAGTGCCTGAAAATCTATTTCAAGTACTTTTGAACCCATAGAATCATAATCGACTTCTTTTTACCAGCACATCCATCTGCTCTCCGTCCAAATCCAACATGATCTGGCTTCCTTTGCCATTAGCTTTCAGGAACTTTTTCCGCTTCTTTCTGTGTCATCTGTACCGGAATGGAGCCTTCAATCTCACGTCCGAATACATTGCCGGTTACATAACCTTCTCTTCTGAGTTTTTTGGCTTTTGTCTGCATGTTTCTTTTTCAGCTTTTAAAGTATTCATTTATCTTTTTCCTCCAATCACTGACTTCTGGTAAAAGTACCTATTTCCTTGTTACAGCTGTATTATAGCACTCATGGATTATCAAGATTAACCAAAATCACATCTTTTTGATCAATATTTTTGCTTTTTTCAAACTTTTTTTCTTTGTTTTGTGCAATTTTTATTTTTCAGCCCTTATAGATTTCCATAATTTTCATATTTTCAGCTTTTTATTGTTCCAGATATTCTTTTGATCCTGTCGATATTATACAAAGGAATATTTGTCATCCATTCCTGTTCCCGGTAATCTGACATTGACGTTCTTACAGCATATTTAGGCTTATATTTTCACAGAACGCTTTCAGGCTTTTTGCCCTCAAATTTTCCTCCGCTTTCACTTCCAACGGAATAATCGAAGTTCTTCCCCTGCTCTTTGTACCTTATGAATCAGTCCACAGTCTAAAAAAAAGCCATTGTATTGCCAGCTCAAAAATCTTTTGCCCTTGATCCTTTTCTCACCTGTCCATAGATATATTTTTTTTTTTTCTTCGCCAGCTGCATCGGCAATCGAATTCCATACAAGATTCAGTCTTGGAACCAATGAAGTCTCGGCGTGTTTTTGAAAAATCCTGTTGATAATAATTCAACAGGTTCTTCTGTATCTCTCTGACCTGATTAAAAATCCTTCGTTTTCTACATACGTCTGTACTACTTCCGGCATGCCACCTACATAATAATATTCGCGTAATCGGTCTATATATTTAGATTTGAATGTTGTCACCATATCGGTATCCGTTCCCTGAAGAATATTTACGAAGCGTCCTCTCCTCCTAATGCGCACAAAAATTCCTGAAATGTCAATGGATAAAGATCCATAAATCCCTACCTTTCCAACCGGAAAAGAAGTTCCTTTATGCAATGCCCACCAAAAAAAGAACCTGCTGCCACAATTGCATATTCACCTGCAAAATGCTATACTCGGATAAGAAATGTTAATGAAAAAGAGGTTTGATTATGAGAGCATATGAACGACTTTTTAAATTATGTAGTAGTCCGTACTCCAAGTGATGAACACAGTACGACTTCTCCTTCTTCCCAGTGTCAGTTCGACCTGGCACGTATTCTGGCAGATGAGATGACTGCCCTCGGGATTTCTGACGTAAGTCTGGATGAATTCTGCTATGTATATGGAAAGATTCCTGCCACACCAGGATATGAGAATAAACCATCTATCGGATTTATCGTCACACATGGATACCGTTTCCGATTACTGTGACCATGACATCATCCCGGTCGTACACAAGAACTACGATGGCGGTGATCTGCCGCTTTGGCACAAGTGGACGTACCCTTACCGTAAAAAGATTTCCCGCATCTTCCATCTCTTTGCCGGACGCACCCCCTGATCACAACAGACGGTACAACTGTTCTTGGTGCCGATGATAAAGCCGGAGTTGCCGAGATCATGACCATGGCTGAAGCACTGATCAAAGAAAATATTCCTCATGGACCGATCTCAATCGCTTTTACACCAGATGAAGAAGTCGGTGGTGGAACTGATCATTTTAACGTAGAAAAATTTGCCGCACAGTTTGCCTACACTCTGGATGGCGATACCGAAGGAGAAATTCAGTATGAAAACTTCAATGCATGCAAGGCAGATTTTGAAATTACCGGCTTTGCTGTGCATCCGGGTTCCAGCAAGGATACGATGATCAATGCGTGCCTGGTTGCCGCTGAAATCAATAACATGCTTCCAGGACTTGAAACCCGCGTGAAACGGAGGATTATGAAGGATTCTACCATCTGACCGGTATGAGTGGAGATGTGGCACAAGCAAAGCTTCATTACATTGTAAGGGATCACGACAAGAATCTGTTTGAAGCCAGAAAAAAACTTTCTTCGCCATATCGAAAAAAAAATCTCAATGAAAAATGGGGAGAAGGCACTGTGAAGCTTACGATTACTGACCAGTACCAGAATATGGCTGAGATTATTGCCGGATGCATGCATCTGATTGAGAATGCAAAGAAAGCCTGTGAAAATGCGGGTGTTGCACCGCTTGTGCTTCCGATCCGTGGCGGCACAGACGGATGCCAGCTCAGCTTTATGGGACTTCCTTGCCCGAACCTTTGGAACAGGGGACATGCATTCCATGGACCATATGAACACATCACGGCAGAGGGAATGGACAAAGGCTGTGGATATCGCAGTTGAGCTTTTGTGAAATTATACGCGGAGATGTAAAGGGTTGTATTTCGTCTTTAATCCGATTTAACAAGTAAACAAATATTTTTAAGCAAAACCAGGTTGACGCATATCACTAAAATCTATGCGACAACTCCGGCTTCTTAAATTTGAAAATATTCTTTTATCTGTCCCAGTATAATTCCCATCAACTTTGTCCTGCTTCTACACTCGCCCATGCTACATGTGGTGTAATCAGCAGTTTTTTTGCTGTCTTTTATTTTTCGCAGCGGATTCGTCTCACTCATCGGCTCCTGACAAAGCACGTCAAGTCCGGCTGCAGCTATCTCGTCATTTTTCCAGTGCCTCATACAGATCCTGCCGACTACGATCGGGCCACGTCCGAGATTCAGGAAAATACAGGTTTTTTTCATTTTTGCAAATGCTGCTTTATCCATTAAGCCCTCTGTATGTTCATTTAACGGTGCATGAATGGATATAATGTCAGATTTTGCAAGCACTGTATCCAGATCTACCTGTTCGTAACCTTCCTGCGCCGAACGCCCCTGATGCAGAGTAATAAATAATCTGTGCTCCAAATGCTTTTGCGATATCCGCAACTCTCCGTCCAATTGTTCCCAGACCTATGATCCCCCACGTTTTTCCACTGATCTCCGTAAAAATGCTCTGCAAAATGCGTAAATATTGTATCATTGATGTAACGCTCTTCTTTTACATAATCATCGTAATAACGTATCTTTTTCCAGCAGATAGAGAAGCATTGCAAAAAGTGTGCTGTGCCACCGTTTCTGTCGAATAGCCTGCTACATTTCTCCATGCAACTCCTCTTTTTTCCAGATATTCTTTATCCAGATTGTTGGTCCCCGTTGCCGTCACACATACCAGCTTTAAATTCTCTGCTTTTCCAATCGTCTGCTCATTGACCTGTACTTTATTTAAAATAATCACATCTGCATCCTGAACTCTTTCCGGTACTTCTTCTGATGTAGAAAAATCGTATTTTACGACTTCACCTAACCTGTCAAATCCAGAAAGATCAATATCTTCTCCAATTGTTTTTACATCCAAAAAACTATTTTCATAATCTGTTCCTCACTTTATCACTGTAATTTGCAACTTTTTCTGTTCATTATCATAACAAATTTATTTTACGAATACAACCTAAACAACCGTTGACATCCTTATCCTATAGCGCGTATACTAAAGAAATGAAGAGCATTTGCGATTATATCCAGATATAATTAGCAGGTGTTTTTTTTTTGGTCTTTCTGGCAAGCCTTTTTTTTATAAATCACATTCCATCAACATCAAAGGAGGTTATTATCATGAATCAGAACAAAGCTTTGGAACTTACAAAAGATATCGCAACTGACATTATCGGAGGAATCCTGATCGCTGTGGTGTCTATAATTTTTCGCCGCCGCAAAATTTCCGATGGTAGGGGTAAACGGAATCGCCCTGATCTTTTACCAGTTGTTTGGACTGCCGATCGGTACTGTTGCCTTGATCCTTAACATCCCGATCGCCATCTGTTGTTTTTCGGCTTTGGCCGCAGATTTTTCCTGAATTCAGTCCGGACGATCATTATTACTTCCATAATCATGGACGTGATCGCACCGCTGTTCCCGGTTTATCAGGGTGACAGACTTCTTTCTGCCATCTCTTTGCGGTGTCCTTTCCGGACTTGGTTATGCAATGATCTATATGCGTGATTCTTCAACCGGCGGCTCTGACTTTATCATGATGTCGATCAAAGCACTGAACCCCTCACCTTTCCCTTGGAAATATTGCATTTGCACTGGATGCAGTAATTGTGATCCTCGGAACCGTAATTGTATCCCGTGACGTGGACAGTCTGATCTACGGTCTGATCGTCAGCTATCTGCTCTCTCTTGTTATGGATAAAGTTATGTACGGAATTGATGAAGGAAAGCTTGCCCTGATCGTAACCGATCCCGAGCACAGCACTGAAATCTGCTTACAAAATCGATGAGGTTCTCGGACGCGGCTCTACAATTTTAAATGGTATGGGAAGTTATTCCAAAGATGATAAGCACATCATAATGTGCGCCTGCAACAATAAGCAGATGTACGGAATCCGCAAGCTGATCAAAACGATTGATCCAAAATCCTTCCTTGTAATCATGGAATCGAATGATGTAGTGGGTGAAGGATTTAAAGATGAGTAAATTGCGGTCAGCTTTTTCGGACAGCTAAGCAAATCATCCGTATCACTTGTTGGACACTTTGCATCAAAAATAGAATTCCTGATAATAAAAAAACCGGAGGCTCATGTGTCTTTTTACACAAGCCTCCGGTTTTTTCTATAATCTGCCAAGCCAATACTTCGCTTTTATACACACTCTGATTCCCTGTCCTTTTTTAAGTCCGGCTCTTCCTATGAATTCAGATCTTCTGTGATTGATTTAAGGTTCATGAAGTTTGTCAGATAATCTGCTGTACCAGTCTTCGCATCTGTTCCGGACATGTTAAATCCACCAAATGGATGCTGAAGTACAACTGCTGCTGTAGATTTTCTGTTAAAGTATAAGTTACCTACCTGAAATTCTACTTTTGCTCTCTGAATATTTTCACGTGTCTCACTGTATACAGATCCTGTCAGACCATATTCTGTCTGGTTTGCTACATCAAGTGCTTCATCAAAAGAATCTACTTTGATAACAGCAAGGACTGGTCCAAAGATTTCTTCATTGGCAATTCTTGCATCTCTCTTGATATCGCGGATTACAGTAGGATCAATATAATATCCTTCTGCGTCACTGTATGTACCACCGAATACAACATTTCCTTCTTTACGTCCGATCTCGATGTAATTGGTAATGCTGTTATAAGCGCCCTGGTTGATAACCGGTCCCATCGCCGCATTGCTTTCGCCCGATCCCTGGTTCGCCTTCAGTTCTCTTTGCGCATTTTTTACAACTTCATCTACAAACTCATCATATACATCTGCCAGAACAATTGCTCTTGAGCATGCAGAGCATTTCTGTCCCTGAATGTAAATGCAGAGCTTGCAACTCCATTTGTCGCTTTCTTGATGTCTGCTGTTGAATCTACGATAATTGCATTCTTTCCACCCATCTCAGCCACAACACGTTTGATCCATCTCTGTCCGTCAGCGATCTTGGCTGCATGTTCATTGATTCTGCATCCAACTGCTTTTGATCCTGTGAAGTTTACAAATCTTGTAAGCGGATGTTCTACGATGAAGTCACCAATCTCTGATCCTGATCCAGGAATGTAACTTACTACGTCAGCCGGAATACCGGCTTTCTGGCAGAGTTCTACGAATTTGTATGCAACGATCGGAGCGTCTGAAGATGGTTTTGCGGCAGATCGTGTTACCGGTAACAACTGCAGATACGATCATTCCACCAAACAGTGAGAGTGGGAAGTTCCATGGAGAAACAGCCACACCTACACCGAGCGGGATGTAAACGCATTTTTGTAAGTTCATCTGTAGGAACCAGCTCTTTTTCCCTTTTTCCAGATTCTGGATATGCATTACATAAGAATTGATAAAGTCAAGCTGCTCGCAAAGTTCTCCGTCAGCTTCTCCCCAGTTCTTTTCCACTTTCAAGGACATTCCATGCATCCATGATGAAACGGTTCTCGATCAGAAGTGCTGCAAGTCTTCTTAATACACGTACTCTTTTTCTTCTACAGATGTCAGGCTCCATTTTTTGAATGCTTCGTAAGATGCCTTGATTGCCTCATCAGCCTGTTCTTTGCTGCATGAGCATGCATATCCGAGTACTTCCTTCGTAGCCGGTGATACAGAAGCGATCTTCTTTTTCCGTCTCAACTTTTTTTCCACCGATGATCAACGGATAAAACAGCACCTGCTTCTGCATGAGCCTGTTTGAATGCTTCTTCTATTTTCTTTTTATTTTCTTCCAATGTGAAATCAACTTCTACTGCGTTTTTAAATCCTGTAAGCATGTACTTATGTCCTCCTTGAACTATGGTCTATAAATTGTTTATTATTGTAACAGCAAATTTTCTCCACGTCAATATGTTAAAGTAAAAAAATGTATTTTCGTATACAATTATACCGTTTATATTTTAACAAATAACTTGCATATTTTCGTTCTATTGACATTTTATCTCAATTGATATAAGATATTGTTTAAATGGTTCTTTTTAGAACAATTTTTTTCAAGTGACTGCGCTCGGCACGAGAATGTGTCAAGGCACATTCTTTTTATTAAAAAACGGAGGTGTATGGATGAACATTACATATCTGCTTGTATTAATGCAGCGAATTGGTAAAATGCATGAACAGAAGTTGAAAGAATTATGCCGCCAGTATGATCTCTCGCTGATCGAAGGCTAAGATCATTGCTTTCTTACATAATAACCCCACAAAAGATACCGCAGGTGATATCGTCGAGCTACGGATGCTCTCAAAAGGGAATGTATCCCAGGCAGTTGATCTTTTTATGTCAGAAGGGGCTTCTTTCAAAAACAGCAGACCAGACGGATCGCAGGAAAACGCATCTTTTCCCTGCCGCCATCATGCGAAAATGTTACCGGAGCAATCGACACGTTCCAGTCTGCTTTTTACCACAATCTGTTTGACGGATTTTCATTAGAAGAATTCCAGATGTTCGCCTCGCTGAATGAACGTCTGGCATCCAACGTAGCAACTATTTATCACAAAGGAGATTATTAGACATGAACAAAGACAAAGATTTTTCTGGGTACTGAACCCGTCGGAAAGCTGATGTTCCGGCTGGCGCTTCCGACGATCACCGCACAGCTCATCAATATGCTGTACAACATTATTGACCGTATTTACATTGGACACATTCCTGGTAATGGGGCACTTGCCCTTACCGGAGTCGGTGTATGTATGCCACTGATTATGATCATTTCCCTTTTTTGCCGCACTGGTTGGAGGCGGTGGTGCACCGCATGCTTCGATTGCAATGGGGAAAAATGATCTTAATACTGCAGAACATATTCTGGGTAACTGCTTTTTTCCTGCAGATTCTGATTTCTATAATCCTGACAGTCATCCTGCTGTTTGGTAACCGTACTTTTTCTTCTTGCCTTCGGTGCCAGTGAAAATACGATTGAATACGCTGTAAATTATATGAACATTTACGCTGTCGGCACTATTTTCGTCCAGCTTACCCTTGGCATGAATATGTTTATCACCACACAGGGTTTTGCCAAAACAGGTATGCTCTCTGTTCTGATCGGAGCAGTGATGAACATTGTTCTGGATCCGCTGTTTATCTTTGCATTCCATCTGGGTGTCAGAGGTGCCGCGCTTGCCACAATTCTGTCACAGGCAGTCTCCTGCATCTGGGTTCTTTTTTTTTCCTTTGCGGAAAAAAGACGATCCTGCACATCCGGAAAAAGAATCTCATCCTGAAACCGGAGATTATTCTTCCTTGTGTCGCTCTCGGGCTTGCCACATTTATCATGCAGGCTAGTGAGAGTATCATCTCTGTATGTTTCAACTCTTTCTCTGCTGAAATACGGAGGAGATATCGCAGTTGGTGCCATGACAATCCTCACCAGTGTCATGCAGTTCGCAATGCTTTGCCACTGCAGGGTCTGGGACAGGGTGCACAACCAGTCCTGAGCTATAATTACGGTGCAAAAAACAGAGAGATCGTTAAAAAAAGCTTTCAGGCTTCTTTTTAACAGCAAGCCTCTGTTATTCCACAATTCTGTGGGCATTTATTATGCTCTTCCCTCAGGTGTTTGCCGTAATGTTTACTTCCGATTCTGCACTGCTTGGTTTTACTAAATCAGCACTCCGGATTTACTGTGCCTGCCTGCTGCTTTTCGGAATCCAGATCGCATGCCAGATGGCATTTACATCATTCGGAAAAGCAAAGGCTTCGATTGCTGTCGCTGTTACACGTAAATTTATCCTGTTGCTGCCACTGATCTATCTGCGCCGCATATTCTGACCGGGAACAAGACCAATGCAGTGTATATGGCTGAACCGATTGCAGACTTCCTGGCTGTATCCTTCACGACGGTTTTGTTTACGTTTCAGTTCAGGAAAGTGTTGAAAGAACTTGAGGGGGGTAGTTGCAAAGAGGGCATAAAAAAAAATAATCCCTGGTAGCTGCTAAGTTGCACGAACCATTCCAACGAGCCTTTCAAAGCATCAATTGTGTCAGCAATGGCTTCCACAATTGATTAAGTCTCGTTTCCATCGTGCAACTTAGCAGCTACCAGGGATTATTTTTTATTTACGTTGTTGACTGAGTTTTTACTCTCTTTTTGGACTGGATATTACTGCAACTGAACGAAGTACAATGA
>VOFK01002041.1_pt1 | contig 18440 bp, 33 predicted proteins | sample 5384121 | NCBI WGS metagenome assembly VOFK01 (sample SAMN12384730, study PRJNA508395) | human gut metagenome | isolation source: healthy gut J | host: Homo sapiens
GTAACCGAAAAAACTGCCGACAGAAGCTGGATACGTGGGTTCGATTCCCATCACCCGCTCTTTTAAAGAAACTGTTTATCCGGTTTCTTTTTTTTTTATGCTCTTTTTATGAATATCCTGTCTCATACCACGTAAAAGGACGGCTGCATCTGCAGTCGTCCTTTATATCATGTATGGGTAATAAAACTCGCTTAGAAGAGATCTACACTTCCAAAGAACTTGTCATTGATTACATAATATGCCTTGTACTCTTCTGGCTTTACATAAATATTTAATGTCTTAATGCATCCGGCACGATGTCCCTCAGCTACAAACTGTTTCTTTACCTTATCCTCAAGTTCTCCAAGATTTGCAGCACTCTGCTGATACTGAACAATGATTTCGGTCTTTGCCGGCTGTTTTTCTTTCTTTGCCTTTGTAGCAGCCTTTGCTTTCGTTGCAGCTTTCTTCACAACAGGTTCTGCCTTCTCAACAACAGCCTTTGTTGTTGCCTTTGCAACTTTCTTTTGCCTTCTCTTCTACAACTTCTTCTTTCTTTTGCTGCTGCCTCAGCAACATCCCCGACTTTGATTCTACCTTTTTGTAGCATCCTTAACCGCATTTATTAACTTCTGTCTTTCCCTCTGGTGTCTTCATCGGCTTCACGTCAGAAACTGCTTTTGTTTAACTTCTTCTCCTGCATAACGATTCCTCCTAACCAGAATTATTCACATACTAAAAATTTTTCAATTGCATCAAGCGCTGCTTCTTCATCGGCACCCTCCGTCACAATATCAACCGACATTCCATCGGATGGATTAAACGCCATAATTCCCATAATGCTCTTTGCATGACATTCTGCGGTTATCGCTCTCCAACATAATATCGCTGTCGAACTGACATGCTACCTGAACAAGTTCTGCGATTGGATTGTCGTGTCCTTCTGACACATTAGAAACGATCACATTTTTTCTTACTCATACGCTCTCCCTTTCCAAAACTGTATAACTCATTCTCAAATAATATCTCACTTATCCAGGAATTGCTATATACGAACTTTATTTCTGTTAAATCTTCACGAATCATCCATAAAACCTTGTCCTTAATTGTTCATTTTACAATGAAAATTAACGTCCAAATAAGTAAAGAAAATGTATCCTGCTTTCCGGAACCAGTCATCCGCATCTTTATAACTTTTGACCTCGTGGAATGGGTCTGCGGATCATAATAATAAATGCTTCCAGAGGAATATCCCGTCACTAATACGGCACTGTCTGTTCCGGTCATTGCAAATACCGGGCTGCCCTTGCTGACATAAAACAGAATCTCCTCTACTGTGCAGCCGGATATATCAAGAACAACTGAATCTTTTAATGTATTTTCAATCGCGCTTTTCGGGGTCCCTCCATTGTCAATCAGTTCTTTTACACTGAGCCCGTTTCCTCTGTAATTAAGCATGGCACTGACCGCCTGAACCACGGATGATGAACTCTTATCCCGCATCGTTTACTTTCAGGCTGCTAAATGCCGTCTGTGCCGATTTACGCGCACGCATCCATACATACTGCTGCTTGGAATCCACCACAACTCCCATATGATTATTGGCGCAGACGATGGCATCCGCGATCTCATCGGTTGCAAGCAGCACATCACCTTTTTGTACACATAAAAGTATTCCTGCGACTCCTTATTTTTCACAGAAACGTCACGCGGATTTTCGAGTAAAACAGATTTGGAAGTCAGCATTTTAATTTTGATGCATCCGCCCCGTTTTTTCATCACAAGCTGGTACTGTGTTTCCTTGCGATCTGTCACGGTTGATCCCACGGTAACTTTTTCTTCCGTGTCTCCCTCACGGTTCATGATCGCATCGGTTCCTGCAGCCACATAATGTCCGCCGGACTTTTTGATCAGATGAATGGTAATTGTATAATCCTCCACCGAAATGGAACCGATACTTCCCCTGGACGGTTCATACGTCTTTAAGATACTGTGTGAATTTTCGGAAGTATCCATGATGGTTAAATTTTTTCATCGGGAAAACCGTATTTCCCGCTGCTGCAACCATCACCTTATCTTTCTTTGCTGCTCCGTAAATAAAATCTTCATCGATAAACCCAAGCGGAAGAATATACGCTCCCTTTTTTTGCCTTGATATCATAGACAGAAGCATTTTTCAAATTCATCAGGTGAATCACATCGCTTTTTTGTATTCTTTGTCGCTGTCTACCCATGCAAAATACTGATTCGATTCCGACACTTTATAACAGCTTTTTCTTTCAGATCTTTCACAAGCACTTCCGAGTCCGCTTGTCCGTATCTATACTGTAAAGTTTCTGATCCATGATCAGGTAAAATGTCCCCTTTTCGTTCACATACATTAACTGCCCCATCTGTGCTTTGAGTATTTCATAGGAAACATCCGACGGGATAAAAAATTTCTTCCTCTATAGTGTGTACCAGACCGTCATAATGATATACTGCCGTGCCCACTTCGCCTTCATGATCCCCACGGTTCATATATCCATATACAACAAAATCAATACTTCCCGCTTCATCCCACGGGCAATTTTGATATCATGCTGATTCCAGTTATCCTCGCATTGATCCCTCTGCCCCAAGGAAACTGAATACCTGTACAATCTTATTGTTTACACGGTCAAAGCACCAGAGTTCTCCCTGCTGTACAAACGCGATCACATCTCCGGTCTCACTTACAGTATATTCAATATTTTTTGTCACGTATGCCAAGCTGGATCTGATTATTATCTGTAATAAACCGGTTTTCCCCACGGAAAATCTGATTTAAAGTACGCTCAAAATTTAAGACATACATACGGGATTCTGTCATACGCAGACGATAATATTCTTCCACATTATAATACTCGGTTTCCCCGCCGGTTCCTTTGGTGGTCACCACATACCGGACTGTGATCACATCATAGGAATCATTGATTTCCTTGAAAGATGCCTCGAGTTCTCCCATCTGCTCCGGTTTTAAATCTGCCCAGGTAATCTGGTTTTAAGGTACAGCTTAAATCCACATAATTGAGCGTGCTGGTATCACCTGTTGCCGCGTCCATATATTTCGGAATAAATTTATTTGCATCATCCCGGAATGTATATTCATGAAACTGCAGTGCAAAATCCATACATGCCTGAGTATCATCGTTTTGTGTCTGCATCAGCCGGGTGTAATACCGGATCTTATTTTTTCCTGAAGCAAGAATAACAATCAGTTCATATTCTTCCCCTTTTCCGAGAATATTCTGGATTTTCAGGTTTGCAGAGATTTCATTATTTTTTTCTTTGATCTCCTGTGCATTTCCCTTTGCAACCAGCCGGGGAATCATCAAGACTCCGGATTTCATAAGCAATGCCTCTGATTTTTTTGTCCATATGTATTAATTTTCAGCGGAAGCAGTCGTGTATGGTCTACCGGCACAATTCCATCCCGCATCTTTGTAATATTCATTTCCGATACGTATCCGTGCAGCTGTTGCCACGCTGTTATTTCCTTCAAAAAACTGGACGATGGGAAGGGTTGCCTCCTTCATCGCCGTTGTCATATCTTTATTATCCTGATTGGTTATGATACTGAAAACAATCAGTGCTGCCAGAAAAAGCCCTGACAGCACCACTGGTTTAATTACTTTCCTGTTCATTTATCTTTTCCTTCTTACTATGGCTGTAATTTCCGCCGTTACATCCATCTCCTGCATCTGCGATGCCGGCAGCGCCGTTTGCAATATTTTCCGCCCCAAACAGCACACCGATCATACTGCAAAGCCACGGATTCCCATTCCCGTTCCTGTGTTGTCATAGTTTCTCCGGCGATAGAAGCCGGAACCATTTCAAAAAATATGATGCCGCCTGCATGTTTCCTTCGATCCGGTTCTCTTTCTTTTTCTGCACTTCGGACAGCTTCCGGTAAATTCCATCAATTTCCATCTGTATCATCAGGCGGTCCGGTTCCTCATCGTAGATGCGGCTTCCCTCATATTCCAGCTGGTCAAGCCTCTGTTCCACCAGCTCCATGATCTCTTTGTCTCTGCCGGATAGTACTGTTTCATTCGTTCCATATCTTTTTCATATTCCATCTCTGTCAGATACAAACTCTACATCGGATATGTCATATAAAACGGAATCTTTAAAAAAAAAATCGTTTGAATAATCCACTTGCATGCTCCATCCTGTCATCATTATAGACTATGCCATGCAACGGTTTTTGTGCTTATTTTCCTACTATTTTTAAGCATATCTGCTCGTATTCCGGATAATTTTTTGTGCCGCATTTCCGTTTCCAGTACTCCCTGTGCATTCTTATGGAAATGATATAAATTCTACACACCCTTACGGTAGGCATAGTCCTCTCCATTATCCTGAAAATGATCCTAAGAAGCCTCTCCCGGAGTTGTCAGCAGATACAGCGTACGGTACGGCTTTTCTCCAACATACGCCATTTTTTCATACATCGGGATCATCGTTCCTTCTTTCAGGTACATCGGGCACAAATCAATCGGTGCATCCGCAGGAAATACTTTCCTCCGGTAATTTTCTCTCCGGTCCAGTAATCATACCACTCCCCCTTCCGGCAGATACACCATTTTCTTCGTGGCTCCCTGCTCCAATACCGGGGCAACGAGGAGATTTTCTCCTACCAGGAACTCTCCATTGAGGTTATAGGTTTCGGATCCTTTGGATAATGTAGAACCAGAGGACGCATAACCGGAAGTCCAGTCTGTTCTCCCTGATAAAACAGATCATACAGATACGGAAGGAAACGATAACGCATCTTTTACATATTTTCGATAGATTCCCACCACCTGATCATCAAACTGCCACGGCTCCTGTCTGCGTGTTCCCTGACAGGAATGATTTCGAAACAGCGGAGAAAATACGGCAGCCTCGATCCACCGGGTCAGAAGTTCCGGGGGTCGTATCCGCACCCGAATCCGCCAATGTCGGTTCCGGCAAACGCAAATCCGCTCATACCGAGATTACACAGCTGCGGCACCATCATCTGCAGATGCGACCACAGACTCTGATTATCTCCGGTCCACACGGTCGCATATTTCTGTGTTCCTGCATACGCTGCACGTGTGATAACAAACGGACGCTTATCGGAAAGTTTCTGCAGTCCCTCAAAGGTCGCACGGCTCATATAATGTCCATATACATTGTGCATTTCCGCATGATTTGTCGTACGCTCCTCATCATGAAATACAACATCCTGCGGCAGCTCGCCACGGAAACTTGCCGGCTCATTCATATCATTCCATACACCGTCCACACCGATGTCGACCAGAAACTTATGGTGTTTTCCCCACCAGTCGCGTACTTTGCGGCGTCCAAAATCCGGATAATTTGCATCTCCCGGCCAAACCTCATTGACATAGGTAGTTCCTGTGTATCAGTCGCAAAATATCCGTTTTCTTCGCCTTCTTTACACATAAAAAATAGTCCGGATCGACTTTGGTTCCCGGATCAATGATCGTAACCGTTTTAAAGCCCTGTTTTTTTATTTCCGCAATCAGATCCCCAGGTTTTCCGTACTTTGCATCATTCCATGTAAACACACGATACCCATCCATATAATCAATGTCAAAATGAATGGCATCACACGGAATATCCAGATCACGGAAATGTTCTGCCACATCACGGATATCTTCTGCGCACTGATAGCCCCAGCGGCTCTGCTGGTATCCAAGCGTCCATCGCTGCGGCAGCGGTGTCCGCCCGGTCAGATATGTATATTCTTCAATCAGATCCGTCAGTTTTTCTCCACCCAGGAAGTACAGATCCAGATTGCCATCATCCGCGCCGTAAAAAAATAATATTCCGGATTTTCTTTTGCCCAGATTGAGATAGCTGTGGAACGTATTATCAAAAAAACATGCCATATACGTCATTCTTTTTTTCCTTGCAAAAGAGCACCGGAATCGACTTGTACAGCGCATGATAGTCCTCATTGTGTGCCTGTGGAATATCGGAATTCCAGTTCTCATACTCATAATTTTTTTTTTTTATTCAGGAATCCGGTCTTATCACCCAGACCGTAAAAAATCATCCCCCCTCGTCCAGATCAAACATCATCTGTACCGGATAATCATGTGCGCCCAGATTCGACGTATCATGCCCTTCCGACTCCAGAATCTGTTTCATCTGCTCACTGACTTCCCCCACAAACACTTCTGCCCTGCCGGTGTGTCCGGACAAGCGGAGTCCCGTCCGGTCTCGTAATCACCATTTCCAGATTTTCTCCAAACTGCATCCGGATCTTATCGGTTGCAATTACCAGATCTTCTCCTTTTTTTGCTCTGCCGTCAGTTCTGTCGCAACCGCCTTGTCTCCATCAATGGCCTTAGAATAATGTTCCTTTGTTCTGTAAGGCACAAAAAAATATTGACAATATCATCCCTTATGGCTTTCACCACCAGTTTTTGCTGTTCATACTTCACACAAATCTCATTTCCATCCTGTCGGAAGGACATAATTTTTTTCCTGCTGTACTCATTGTTTCCCCTTTTCCTTTACTCTGTTTCCTGCGTTGTTGTATCCGGTTCCTGATCGGTAACATAGTCTGAACTGACATATCCTTTTTGTCCGTTATATTCTGCCTGCACCCATCCGTTTTTTCTTCTCCCAGCAGTGTCAGCTTCGTTCCCCGTCACGAGAACGGTAAGAATTTCACTGTCTGTATTCGGCTCTGCACGGAAATTTACGCCATCCGTGCTTGTCCATACACTCTGTCCGTCTTCGTCCAGCGGCTGTTCTGTTACCGGTGGCAGATTGCTGTTGTCTGCCGGCGGTGCATTATTTGTGATTTCCGTTTCCGGTGTCTGGTTTTTCCCTGCATTCCGCCCATGAAGCCATACGATAAGTGATATAATTCCTGCGAGCAGTGCTGCGCAGATTATGGCAAAAAATAATTCTGGCAATAATGACGTCTTTTCTGTGACTTGCTTTCATGATCGTTGTCCCTCCCCTTCATCTTCTGTACATATAATTGTGGTTTTTCCCTGGATCTACCTTGTCTTTTTTTCCAAAATCAGTTTTCCAATCTTATCCGCCCGGATGATTCCGCCGGAAGGATTGAGCACACTGTCCACGGTATTTACAATCTGTGCATCCACCGTGGAATACTCAAATGCCAGTGTCGTATTAATCAATTTACAGTTCACCATTTTCAGATTTTCTATATAACACATGCCCTGCAGGCTCTCAATCGTACAGTTGACAAGTGTAAGATTTCTGGCATTCCATCCCAGATATTCTCCCGAAATAAAACTGTCATACACAGTAACATGATTGCTGTTCCAGAATGCATCTTTGGAAAGCATGCGTGCATGATGGATCTCCATGTTTTCCACACCATCAAATGAATAATTTCCAACCAGTTCAAAATGATCCAGCTGCATATTTTTACAATTCATGGCAAAATAATCCCCATGTGCCTGCACATAGGACAGGTTTACATCGGTACAGTTCCAGAGGGTTTCCTCTGCATTCGGGAAATTTACATTGGTTCAGGGTTACTCCCCCTGCAACGGCGGAAATTTTTTGGTGCTTCTACAATGGAATCTCTTACCGAAATATCATCGGTATACCATACCCCGGCCCGCGCCATGTCAAACCAGGTACATTCCTTTACATCGACATGTTTGCAATACCAGAGCGGATATTTCCACCGGAACAGACAATTATCCAGATAAAGACTGCTGCTCTCCTTCAACGGGGATTCCCCATCCTCAAACACACTGTCATATACCGCCAGATTTTCAGACTGAAACAGTGCGCGTTCTCCTGTTAATTTCTGCTGACGAAGCACCTGCCGTGCCGTGTCAAATTTATCGTTACTCATTTTTTATTCCTTCTTTTTCAGCTTGTAATCATTGTGTCTGCTAGTTATTTTACCACGAGATCACTGGAACATTCAAGTATGCTACTCTAACAAAAAGCTCCTCGACCGTGACAAACGAATATCCCTGTTTCTGCAAGGTATCTATGACCGTAAATGCCGCCTGTACAGATGACGCCGAAGCATCGTGAAGCAGAATAATGTCCCCGGCTTAGTATCCTTTAGAACTCTCTGAACCACGGTATCCGCATCGGTCGTTGCCCAGTCCCGCGGATCTACATTCCACAGTACTTCGATCAGATTTACCTGCGCATCCAGTTCCTTCTGCCAGCATCCGTAAGGTGGACGGATATATCCTGCATATTCTCCCCGTCACATCATAAATCGCCTTCTGTGTTTTTTCAATCTGCTGCAAAGTGCATGCCGTGCCCACTTCCTTAAAATTAACATGTTTATAAGAATGAACACCGATCAGATGTCCGTCATCATGCATCCGTCTGACGACATCCGGATACTGTTTTACCTCTTCTCCCAGCAGAAAAAAAGTGGCTTTTTACACCACGTTTTTTTCTAATCCGTCCAGCAATTTCGGTGTATATTCCGGATTCGGCCCTGTCATCAAAGGTAATTGCAACTGTTTTCATTTCTTTTCTCCACTTTCTCCGGCTGCAGTGTCATTGTACTTTACAACAGCCGCTGCGTTTCCAATGCTGTATGACAGGAAAAGAAACAGTGCATACCCCCACATATCTTTTTCCATTGTTTTTTGTCTGCCATTTCATACCACACAAATTTCCTGCTTAGTATATCGTATGAACTTAATCATAAAAAATATGTTGTCCTTATTCTGAATCATAAGTTTCCCTGCTGATGCCCTCCCCGAGCATCATCCGTTCCTCATGCTGCATTTTCTTTTTCCCGGATGGCGCGTTCATAACCGGTCAATGCTGCAAACGGAGAAAAACTGTGCGGCCCGGTCTTCCGATGGCATCTGCGGATGCTTTTTCGAAACCGGATGCGGCAGATCTATGATGTCATCATAACGATGCGTATTTTCCAGCCGGTTCATGCCCGATGTCCTCCAATCTGTCCGTTGCGCTGCCGCATGGTTGCCCCTTCTTTGAAATTGGTTCCTTTTAAAAAAATGGCATTTTTCCCATAACGCTTGCTTAATGGAAAGCATGGCTTTTCTGCATCTGTTTTTCCTTCTGCAATGCCTGCTTTTTGTGCCTTCTGTTCCTCGGTTTCTTCCGCAAAATCAAACAGGCTCATCTGCTCGTAAGTCTGTTCTTTTTTTTGTGCCTCCTGCTCTGTGCGTACATGGCATGCCGTAACATAGATCCTGCGGATCAAAAAGATCCGGATTTATAATTCTGTCATATAATTCCAGTGTTTTTTCTACTACCGTAATGGCAGAAGATGTATGATTTTGCAAATTTGCCGTCCCATGCGCATGCTTTGGAATCTTTCTTCCGTAACGATCCGTAGTCACTTCCCCGTGATATCTTTTTGCCCGCACCGGGTCTGTCAGATTTTCGATATCATAGCCAACCGTCAGCACTATCTGATCCGTCACGAGTCCATGCTCCACCAGATCCAGTACCAGCTGGTCTGTCATTTCCTGCACAACAATCCTTGCTTTTTATCTGCCGGGTACGGACACTGCAATACCTGTCCCGATCCGGAACTGTTCGCCTGCGGACGATACGCTTTTGATCTGTGCAATCGTGCACGGTTCGTACCCCCCCAGGCATGATCAATCAAAAGTTCTGCATTCACACCAAACAGTTTGTAAAGCAGATCTTCATTATAATAATCTGTTTTTTTCCGATGGAGCAGCGCGCCACATCTCCCATGGTATACATTCCGTTTTCTGCCAGTTTCTTCATATCCCGGTCCGACACGCCAGAAATCCGTGATCGGCCGGTAGTCCCAAAGCAGTTTACGGTAACTTTTTTCATCCAGCTGGGCAATGCGCACACCGTTTTTCATCCGCATCGATGTGCTTTGCCACAATATCCATTGCGATTTTACATAAATACAGGTTGGTTCCGATCCCTGCAGTGGCCGTGATCCCAATGTGATCCTGCACATCCTGAATGATAGTCTGTGCCAGCTGATAGGCAGTCATGCCATAGATCTTCAGGTATTGTGTCACATCCATAAGAAACACTTCATCAATAGAATAGACATGAATATCTTCCGGTGCAATGTACTTCAGATAAATATCATAAATCTGTGTACTGTATTCCACATAAAGTGCCATCCGCGGAGGTGCCGCAATGTACGACAATTCCGGCTCACCGGGTGTTCGGCTGCGGTTTACCTGTTTTACTTTCTGAACCACTTCAAAAAAAGCCTGGCTCTTCCCGGAATCCCATATTTTTTTCAGGGATGGAGAAACTGCCAGGCAGATGGTTTTTTTCCGTGCGGCTTTCATCCGCCACCACCAGATTGGTGGTCAGCGGATCAAGTCCACGCTCCCACATTCTACGGATGCATAAAATGATTTCAGATCAATTGCGATATACTGCGGCATACCTTTCCTCTCCCCAAACAGACATTCGTGTATGCTCTCATTATATCAAAAATCCGATAAGATTGCAACGCTATTTACATTCCGTCACAAACACTTCACATTTCTCTAAAATCAGCTTATTTTCAGCATTTGTTCGTTTTTATTTGATAAAAGTACCTTTTTTTGCCGGAACTTCCCAATCCAGTTCTATGGTATCTGTTCCAAAATTTGCCGCTACCAGAACCCGGCGCCCCTGCAGGATGCGGTAATATGCCATTACGTGATCTGCATTCTCATATGCCGGCTCAAATTTTCCATAAGTAAACAACTCCCGATATTCCCCAGATTTGCGCAATGCGATAAGTTTTCTGTAATAATGTAGAACCGAATCCGGCTGCCCTTCCTCTTTTTCCACATTGATCACCGGATAATTATCATTGACTTTCAGCCATGGAGTTCCCGAGGTAAAGCCCGCCTGCGGCGCATCCTTCCACTGCATCGGCGTCCGTGCATTGTCCCTGCTCATGGCCGAACATACGGCAAGTGCTTCTGCATCCGAAAGTCCGGCCTCACGCGCCATCCTGTACTGGTCTTTGGTACTGATATCATCGAATTCATCCACACTGTCCCATCTGGCATTCTGCATGCCAATCTCCTGTCCCTGATAGATAAACGGAATTCCACGCAGCAGAACACTTACTGTACCAAGCATCTTTGCCCCGTCCGCATTTTTGCGCATAATCCGGCAGAAAACGGGAAACGCCGCGCGGCTCATCGTGATTTTCAATGATATTTGCCTCGAACCCGACATTCTGCACCCGCATCTGGGGAATCTGTGATTGCTTTTTTCCACGCATCAAAAGAAATTGGTGGCGCATCGTACCATCCGTGTTTCCCGTCACTGAGCATATGGGCGCTGAAATCAAAAATTGTAGAAAAATGTCCATTTTCTCCAATAAAGTCCGGCAGGTCTTCCACCCCAATGTTAAATACTTCCCCTACCGTAAATGCATCCTTTTTAGCAAATGTATGATTCTTTAAATCTTCAAGCAGCTCATCGACACCTTCTACATTTTCGACCATACGCCAACAGCTTGCCAGTCCATCGTCACCATCCGGCTCCATATCCGGAAATGCCAGATCTTTTTTTAATATTGATGATCGCATCAATCCGAAAACCTGCCAGTCCTTTGTCCAGCCACCAGTTGATCATCCGGTAGATTTCTTCCCTCAGTTTTGGATTTTCCCAGTTTAGATCCGGCTGCTCCTTTGCGAACATATGGAAATAATATTTGTCCGTTCCCGGTACCGGTTCCCAGCAGCTTCCCCGAAGTAAGAACGGTAATTGCTTGGTGGATTGCCGTTTTTTCCCTTGCGGAAATAAAAATAATCCGCAAACGCTCCTTCTGGATCTGCAAGTGCTTTCTGGAACCACTCATGTTTATCGGAGCAATGGTTGATAACCAGATCCATAATGATGTACATATCTCTTTTCTTTGCTTCTGCAAGCAGTTCTTCGAATTCCTCCATCGTTCCGAATTCTTCAGCGATTGCATAATAGTCCGAAATATCATAGCCCTGATCCACAAACGGGGACTTATAGATTGGAGAAAGCCAGATAATGTCAACTCCCAGCTCCTTTAAATAGTCCAGTTTGGAAATAATGCCCCGCAGGTCACCGATCCCATCTCCGTTTGTATCGCAAAAAGCTCTTTGGATAAATCTGATAGGCAACTTTGTCATGCCACCATTTTTTCTGCATGTCCATGTCCTCCTTCGCCTGTATCTCCATGTCCTTTGACAATTTGTTTCTGTAACATTATACTGTCATTATAGTTTGGAATTTCAAAATTATCTTGCATAATTATTACTTTTTATAACACAATACTGCTCTCATAAGACAAAGGAGAATTTTCCATGAAACGAGTTACAGACACTTGCCCTTGAACAGAAAGAAGATGCCCGTCACGGTGACGCGACCTTCCCCATACAGAAATATATCACTTCTTTAAAGCCGGATTATCCGGTCATAACAACGCACTGGCACGAAGAGGCTGAATTTACACTCATCACCGAAGGAGATGCCAACTACCAGATCGACCTTACTTCCTACGCTGTGGAAAAAGACGATCTGATTTTTATCCCGCCTCTGCTGCTGCACTCGGTCTCCCGCGGACAGTCTGCGCTTTACCAGTCCGAAACCTATGTGTTTCACATGAACTTTCTCGGTGGAAATGCGACCGATATCTGCTCCACCCGTTATCTGATGCCACTGACCAATGAAGAACTGTCGGTTCCCTGTCTGATCCGTCCAACCCATCCGGCTTATGTATCTCTGCGCAAAATTTTTGCACAGATCAGTTCTCTCTTTGCAAATCCGGTTGAGGGATACGAACTGGCCATTAAGGCATTACTGCTGCAGGTTATTTTCCTGCTCCTGCAGAACCGTACCCCGGACGGGAAACGATCTGTCGACACCGCAAACGCCTCTGAAAAATTAAAAACAGTACCGGACTATATCCATCTGCACTATGCCGAGCCGCTTACGGTTGCCGGTCTCGCTGCCCAATGCTATTTCAGCGAATATTACTTTATGCGTTTTTTCAAAAAACACATGAACATGACCGTAGTGGAATACCTCAACAATCTTTTCGATTGGAAAAGGCTGTAGAACTGTTTGAACAGGGAAACACCTCCATTTTGGAAGTCTCTCTCGCCACAGGATTCCACAACCTTTCCTATTTTCATAAAGTTTTTTAAACGGAAATTCCACATGACGCCCAGAGAATTTCTAAAAAAACTATCATCTTTTTAAAAGCCCGTCACAAAAAGCCCGATATTTAATGCTGTAACTACAATTGCAATTACCCAGAGAACCATTTTAAGTCCGGTACTGTTTGCATACTTTCCCATCACTTTTTGGACGAGGTAAGATAAATCTGCGTAAAAATAGTGATCGGAAGCTGTCCTGCAAGAAGCATCTGGGAATAAATCAATCCCTGAAACGGAGACCGGATCAGCAGAATGATAAGCGCTGCCGGAATCATCGTAATCAAAACACCCTGTCTGGTTTCTTTCGTCGCAATATCATAAGGTTTATTAAAAATTCCGGAAAAAAATCGTTCCTCCCGCCATCCCTGTGGTAATACCTTGAAGAAAGCCCGGCAAGTAAAAGGGCAATGGCAAAAATCACCGTTGCTTCATTTCCAAGCAGTGGTGTCAGCATATTTCCCGCAGTCGTCAGATCATCCACCTGGTTTTCCCTCTCTGATAAAACGTCGCCGCCGCCATGAGAATCATGGCGCTGTTAATCGCCCATCCGATGATCATGGAAAACAGCGTATCCTTAAATTCAAATTTCAATTGTCTCTGAATCACCGCTTCTTCTTTCAGATTCCACTTCCGGCTCTGAATGATCTCCGAATGTAAAAAACAGATTGTGCGGCATGACAACCGCGCCAAGCACACTCATGATAACCGGCATCGCATGCGATGGAAATACCGGTTTTACCCATCCTGTGGCGGCAGCTCCCCAGTCAATTTTCACCATACAGATTTCAATTAAAAAGCAAAAACCAATCAGAGAGACAAAAAGCATGATCAGTTTTTCGATCCTTTTATATGCATTGATAAATTCACAGAACAAGGCCACGACAAGGATCAGCATGCTGCCCACTTTAATCGGAATGTGGAACAGCATCTGCAGTGCAATGGCACTCCCCTAAAATCTCTGCCATCGCAGTCGCAATGGCAGCGGCTACTGCCGTTGCAAGAATCACATTCTTCAATGTCCTGTTTATGTAACGGCTTGCTGCCTCGGACAGACACAATCCCGTCACAATCCCCAGATGTGCTGCATTGTGCTGTAAAATAATCAGCATAATCGTTGAAAGAGTTACCATCCAGAGCAGGGTATATCCATACCCCGATCCGGCTGCAATATTGGATGCCCAGTTTCCCGGATCAATAAACCCGACTGTTACCAGCAGTCGGGGCCGATAAACTTCAAAATATTTAAATTGTCTTTTTTTTTCTTTCCTGTTATTTTTATTCATACATCAGAAATCCTTTCTTTTCATACTATTCACGCAGTTAGTTTTAACTAACTGTATAATACACAAACATTGAACTTGTGTCAATGAAACGGAAGCATTTTATTCCCGTTTTTTTATGCATAATTATTATTGACATGCGCACCAATATATCATAGTATTTATTTATGTTAGATATAGTTTTTCAATACTACATTAGTTAGTTTTTATTTACACAATGTAAGAAAGGAGATTTTACCATGCAATTAACAATTCGGGAACCCGGAAGCGCCATCACACATTTTATCGGTTGCCTGATGGCTTTGATCGCAGCCTCACCACTTTTAATAAAAAGCTCACGGAAATACAACCCTTATATGCTTGCCATGACCATTTTTGCCACAAGCATGGTTTTATTGTACGCAGCAAGCACCATTTATCACAGTATCTGTCATGTATCTGCTAAGGTACTCCGGAATTTTCAGAAGCTTGATCATATGATGATCTTCGTTCTGATTGCCGGATCTTATACCCCTGTCTGCATGATCATCTTAGGCGGCAGAATTGGATATACCCTTCTGGCTCTTGTATGGGGAATTGCAGTGGCAGGAATCATTGTCAAAGGACTCTGGATCACCTGTCCGAAATGGTTTTCTTCCATCATTTACATTGCCATGGGCTGGACGTGCCTGCCGGTATTTGCCCGGCTGTGGACGGATCTCCCGCATGCCGCATTTGGCTGGCTTTTAGCGGGCGGCATCATCTACACCATCGGTGGTGTAATCTATGCTCTGAAACTTCCGGTATTTAACGCACTTCACAAATACTTCGGCAGCCATGAAATTTTCCATCTGTTCGTGATGGGTGGAAGTGTCTGTCACTTTATCTTTATGTATCATTATGTAATATGATCATTTATTTTCTGTCACGGTTCGCAGGTCTCCCTGCGAACCGTAACTATTTTTTTCCACTTTTGTGATCTGCTCTGTGGTGCAGTCATAAACATATTCTATTACCGGATCTTCTTCGGAACCGGACAGTTTCTCTGAACTTACTGCAAATGTTATCTTCTTTTGCAGTAAATTCTTCCGAATAATATAGCCATTTTCGTCATCAACATTCTGTGTGAATAACAGTTTATTATTCTTTCCGTTCCGGTCACAGCGATACACATTCATCTTATTCATGTGTGTTCCACCTTCCGGATAGGTCGCATAATATACTTTACCATCTGCAATCCGTGCTCCGGTAGTATCGGTTCCAAGCTTTTTTGCTCCCCCTGTTTTACCATGGTATGCTTTCGGTTTCAAATGGGTTAAGAAAAAACGTAAGAATTTTCCATATTTTCACAAAAAACGGCTGATGCCTGCATAAAGCTGTTCAAATTTCATATACTGTTTCTAACAATTATAAAACCGTGAGGAATCTATGTCTTTAAAAACCAATCTGTTCCGTTTTATTTTTTATTTCTGTACTGGGTGTTCTTCTCCATTTCACCTATGAATGGTCCGGAGATAACGCTGTCGTCGGGTTATTCTCAGCTGTAAATGAGTCCACCTGGGAGCATTTAAAACTTTTTGTTTTTCCCGTTTCTGCTTCTGACCATCCTCGAAGTGCTGCTCCGCGGCAATATGCTTCCGGAACAGTTTCTCCCGGCAAGAGTTCTCGGTATCCTCGCCGGAATGGGCGGGATTGTGGTCGGATTTTATACGCTGCAGGGTGTGCTTGGCCGAAACTACGATGCTTTAAATATCGCTTTGTATTTTGCAGAGGTTCTTCTGTCATTGTTTGTCGAAAACAAACGGTATCACAAAAGTCTTCTCTTCTGTCGACGAAAGCCGCAGCCGCTGTCCTGCTGTTGCTTACGGTTGCATTTTTCGTGTTCACCTATTGCCCGCCGGATATTGGATTGTTTTGGGATCCTACAGTCGGCCTTTGATGGTGTAGTGCTACCACAGTCTCATCTGTACTTTCGTTGTCCCGATCCACCCCCAATACATTTCTGCCATTCATATATATCGGAAATTTAAACCGGAGACCTTTTAATATTCTGCCATCCTTTTGCTCTTCCTCATAGATAAACACATCTGACAGAAAGCTCTTCAAAAATGTCTTCTTTTCCAGATCTGTAAATTTATCATACAGCTTATCAAAGAATAAAAAGGAACTGGTAAACATTATCTTCTGAGATTTTGTCCTGCCTGATATTATATAGTCTTGTTTCGACTTCTTCCATGGCATTCTCAATATCGGTGATTTCATCATACAGCTTATCAAGTCGTTCCTGCATGTCATTGTACTATCCGTTATTCTTCTTGCATCAAGCATTACCGCAGCCTGCCAGATAAGCATGTTACAATTCGGATATTCCTTTATAAGCCTCAATGCCCATTCGTAAGTCTTCTCGTAGCCTTCTTCTAAAAACATTCTGTCCATCTTCCTGATAATTTCTTCGATTTCAGTATCTGAAAGTTTTTAATTTGATCCATCTGTTTTTCCTCCTCTCTGATTTGATTATCCCATGATTTGATTCCCAATCACACCCACGCAACGTAGAATATGGTGAATTTTACGGTTTCTATGCTACGTAGAGTGAAATTTGAAGTCACAGAACCATTTCCCATAACAAAGATGAAATAAATGGTTGAAAGAAAAACATAATAAATACTACAGATGCACATATTATGTAAAAGTCGTTCTTTTTTGAGTTTTTCACTATTCTTCTTGTAAAGACACCTGTAAACCAGTATGCAATAAGATACCCAATTAAAGTTCCTGCAATGTTAGTAATAATGTCATTTATATCTGTTGTTCGTCCTGTAAAAATTTGAGCTATTTCGACAAATGATGTCATTGCAAATCCTGCTATAAATATTTTTTTGCATTTCTGAATTCTTTCCATAACACCGGCAGAAAGAAGCCAAAAAAGGGAACAAACAATAACACATTCAAGCACGCATTAACAAAATCATCTATCATATATATCAAAAGGAATTATCTGATGCTACCGGCATTCCCATTTCAACGCTTGGCAAATGAGACTTATATAAATGGTCTTTTGCTTCTTTTTCTGTAAAAATCTGGAGATGAAAGTCACTCAGCTTTCTGTAGAAGAAAGAAAAGTAAACATTAAGAGAAAGAGACTCTTTATTACTGTTGTAGTCAAGTAAATAGTTTTTACAGTGCTTTTCGCTGTCTCTAGCCAAGCTGTCTGGCCGGAAATTCTGCTTTGCTGCACTCACCAGCTTTTCGACAATCTCAAGCTTATCGCCTTGTTCAGCGTAAGCACAAAGTATAACGGCTGCCGCTATTATCTCATCCTGTCTGCCACACATACCGTGGCACCAGTTACCACTGACAGGCTCTGTGCATATGCCTGTGATACTTTTTTTTGAGGCTTCCCACCTGCGAATATTTTCTTTAGCACTATCGTCTCGTCTGCATCCATATATATTTCCAGCGGGCTGCCCTCGCTTGATATGGAGCATCCAAAAAGTAGTTCCTTCGGTATGACTATTCTGCCAGTGAGTCTACTCTTCTGGTCAATCCTGTAATTTTCACTTTTATTGTCCTCCGTTACTTTTTGCATTTGCATTCATGCTTTGGAGGTAGTATATGGAAATCTGTATGAAATAATTCAGGGAAAAGACATCATCTATGCATGCTTGCATGCAATGTCGATGTATGTCTTATTGACCCCACTACACCGAGAAAGTAGCAATTTACTGCTTAAAGGCAGTAAATTAGCGGATTAAATATGTATCTATATCCATCAGCTCTCCTCATCTGCAATATCTACATATACACAGTCATGCTTCTTTGCCACACTTCTGCCACCCTTATCACCCCTCCAGTGATAAAAGCTGTGGTATAAGCGATGAATTAAATACACACGGGTTGCCTACAGCATCTCCACAACGAAGTGAAAAACGCCAATCGCTTACCCCTGTATTTTTAAGCACTCTGTCTATTAATTTAATCACGCTTTTTGACTTTTAAATATGGCTGGTCAGCTACTGCAAGCAATACGTAACTGAACGAAGCAATTGAG
>VOFK01003795.1_pt1 | contig 18440 bp, 31 predicted proteins | sample 5384121 | NCBI WGS metagenome assembly VOFK01 (sample SAMN12384730, study PRJNA508395) | human gut metagenome | isolation source: healthy gut J | host: Homo sapiens
GTCATTGCGAGAACGGCTTTGGCCGTTGCCAAGTTCCTGCAGAGCCATCCAAAGGTGCGCTTCGTGAGCTATCCGGGCCTGGAGGGCGATAAGTACTATGACATCGCTCAGAAGTACATGCCCAACGGTCCCTGCGGTGTTGTGAGCTTTGGCTTTAACGGTGGTCGCCCGGCGGCCGAGACCTTTATGAAGAGCCTCAAGCTCGCCCAGATCGCCACGCACGTGGCAGACGCCCGCACTTGCTGCCTGCATCCCGCTAATGCCACGCACCGCCAGATGAACGATGAGGAGCTCATTGCCTGTGGCATCTCCGCCGACATGGTGCGCCTGTCGTGCGGCCTCGAGGACACGGCCGATCTGATTGCCGACCTTGAGCAGGCGCTCGAGCAGTGCTAGGCTAGCGTTCGTGCAAGGCGCCGATGCTGGCAGAAAGCTTCGGTGACCTTTCGTTCCGATTCCGTAGGCGGGACCCCAATCGCGACTGTTTACAGGCGATTGGGGCCCCGTTTTTGCGTTGCGCCACTCGAAAGGATGGATATGGAGAAAACCGCAGAGCAGCTGCGCCGTGAGCACATTGCTCTAGAGGGCGACACCCATGGCAAGAACAAGTGGGCGATTCTGTTTACCGTGCTCATCATGACGTTTATGGTGTGTCTGGATTCGACCGTCGTGACCGTGGCGCTGCCCGTGATGCAAAAGGAGCTGGGCGTGGGCCTCGATCGCATTCAGCTGGTGAGCTCGGTGTATCTGCTTGCGACTTGCGTGGCTATGTTGCCGTTTGGCCGTCTGGGCGACGTGCGCGGCAAGGTGAATGTGTTTCAGTTGGGCGTCATCGTCTTTTCGGTCGGTTCGCTGCTGTGCGGCCTTTCGGCCTCGCTCGAGGTTCTTATCCTGGCGCGCATTGTTCAAGGCGTCGGTTGCGCGGCGGCCATGGCTAACAACATGGGTATCATCACCGAGTCGTTCCCGGCGCGCGAACGAGGCCGTGCCATGGGTATTCTTGCGACCTTCGTGGCCCTCGGCATGATGTGTGGCCCCGTGCTCGGTGGCATGCTGGTGGCAAGCTTTCCCTGGGAGAGTATCTTCCTCATCAACCTGCCCATCGGCGTCATCTCGTTTATCGTGGGGCTCTACACGCTGCCGCATGTTAAGCCGGAGGCCGGCGAACGCCCCATGTCCCTGATCGAGGCTGCTCGTCGCTGCTTTGCAAATTCGGCCTTCACCATCAACCTTGCCTGCATGCTCATCGTGTTTGTTGGCATTGGCGCATCCGAGTTTATTCTGCCGTTCTATTTTCAGGACGCCCACGGCTTTGGTTCCGATATTTCCGGACTGCTCTTTTTGGCACTGCCAATGGTGAATGCCTTTATCGGCCCGCTTTCGGGTACGGTTTCGGACCGTGTTGGCTGCGAGGGCCCCACGGCAGTCGGCTCTGGGCGTGTACGTATGCGGTCTTTTTGCGGTAAGCACGCTCGACGAGCACTCTTCTATCCCTGTGATCGTGTGCTGTGCCGCGTTTATGTCGTGCGGCACGTCGATTTTCCAGAGCCCCAACAACTCGCTGTATATGGGTTCGGCCCCGCGCGAGGCGCTCGGTTTTGCAGGCAGCTTGGGTAGTCTAGCGCGCTATGCGGGTATGGCGGTGGGCATTACGGCGGCGTCGCATATCCTGTATGGGCAGATGAGCGTGGCGATGGGCGAGGCCGTGACCAGTTTTGTTGCAGGCCGTCCGGATGTATTCCTGTTCGGCTTTCGCTCGGTGTTCTACGTACTTATGGCTGTGGCCGCCGTGGGCTTTGCGCTTGCCATGGTGCGTTTGGTGAAGATGCGCGCCCGCCATTAGCGTGTTGGGGAGGCCGTCTGTCACGAATCGGGCCTATCTACTGGTCTTGCGGCTTTATGGTGCGATGCGGCTTGTGGGGCGGGCGGGGGTCGGTCCGTGGTAGACTATCGAACAACGTTTATTAATCGCGCGGTATCGTTGCCGTGAGAAGGGGTTGCGCCATGCAGGAGCTTGAGGATCGTATTCGCCATGACGGCATCGTAAAGGCCGGTAACGTCCTTAAGGTTGATGCCTTCCTCAACCACCAATGCGATGTTGAGCTGTTCGACCACATGGGCGCCGAGTGGGCCCGTCTGTTCGAGGATGTCGAGATCAACAAGATCCTGACGATCGAGGCTTCGGGCATTGGCATGGCTTGTATCGCGGCTCAGCATTTTGGCGGCGTGCCGGTGGTCTTTGCCAAGAAGGCGCAGTCCATCAACCTCGACGGCGAGCAGTATGCCACGACCATCTACTCCTTTACCAAGCAAAAGGAGTACCCGGTCATCGTCGGCAAGCGCTTCCTGTCCGAGGGTGACAAGGTTCTGATTATCGACGACTTTCCTGGCCAACGGCTGCGCGCTCGAGGGTCTTATCAAGATCTGCGAGGCTGCGGGTGCCGAGGTGTCCGGTATTGGTATTGCGGTGGAGAAGGGTTTCCAGGGCGGCGGCGATAAGCTCCGTAAGCGCGGCTTCCGTGTTGAGAGCCTGGCCCGTATCGCCGATATGGACTGCGAGACCGGCGAGATCACCTTCGCCTAAGTGCGTAACACAAGCGATTGGTATGCGATGTGACAAAGGGACTTTCCCTTTGTCACATTTTTTGTATGAGGGGAGGTGTTGATATGGATGAGAATAAGATGGGATGGCGCGAGTATGCGCGCTATGCCGAGATGTCGGTCGAGGAGTTGGCGCGCGATTGCGAGGTGCAGGTGTTTCGCGCGACGGGTCCGGGTGGGCAGGGCGTGAACACGACGGACTCGGCGGTGCGCATGAAACATATCCCTTCGGGGATTACCGTGACGGCGCGCGAGAGCCGCAGCCAGTTTCAAAACCGTAGCAGCTGCCTGCGTAAGCTGCGCGCTGAGCTTGAGCGTCGCGGGCGTCCGCCGCGCCGACGCGTCAAGACCAAGGTGCCACAGCGCTCGCGCCAGCGCAGGCTCAACGACAAGCACTTCAACGCGATTAAAAAGGCCAACCGTCGTAAGCCAGGCAGCGACGAATAGCCTCTTCATAAGTTGCGGTGAAATAGGGACTGTTTTGCGGCTTTAGCTGCATAAACAGTCCCTATTTCACCGCAACTTAGGAGGAGCTAGCGGGTTGGGTGCCAGACCTCGAGAACGGCGGGAAGGATGTCCACCTCGATGCGCGAGGCGACGATGGGCTCGCCGTCGGCCTGGATGGGGTAGTTGGGCTCCTCGAACGTGAGCTCGGCATGACGGCAGCGACGCATGCGAACCGGTGGCAGCTTGGTGTGGTGGCCATCTTTGGCCGAAAGGAACATAGGCAGGGCAACCGCACGAGGGACGGGGCCGCAGGCGTAGCAGACGTCGAGTATGCCGTCGCAGGGGTCGGCATCGGGGCAGATGCGATAGCCCGAGCCATAGGTGGGACCCAGCTGAATCGCCATGATGATCGCCCGCACGCGCTCGGCGGGCGCGCCGTCAAAGCTGACTGTCATGGGGTAGTTGCGATAGCGCAGGCCAAACTGCTCAAGTCGAGAGGGTGTAGAGCGGCGCGCCCGTCAGACCGGTCTTTTTGCGCAGTTCGGTGGTGCCAAGGCCGATAGCAGCATCGATGCCGATCGAAAGCGTCTGGTCATAGTACTCAACGGCACATTCGCCGCTACCGCTTGCAGGGTTCCATGAGCGAATGCGCCCGATGTCCTGACGCTGCAGCTCGCAGGTGAGCAGCGCGCCAAAATCCTTGCCGGAGAAATCTTCGATGCCGAGCGTCTGGGCAAAATCGTTGCCGGAGCCCACGGGCAGGACGGCAAGGGCCGGGGCCGGACCGCCTCATCCTGCGTCATGAGTCCATTGACGACCTCGTGGATCACGCCGTCGCCGCCGAGTGCGATAACCGTGCGGTAGCCCTGGGCCTGTGTGGCAAGCTCCTTGGCATGCCCCGCGCGTTCGGTCAGCACCAAGTCAAACTGGGATGCGCGCGCGGTCATGTCCAAAAAGCGCTGCAGGCGTTCGGCAACCTCGCGCGCGGCGCCCGACTGGGCGGCTGGGTTGGCGATGATGAGCGTGCGACCAAAATCAGTTGCGTGCATGGGGCGACTCCCGGCGTGTGACATGACAGTGCGGTCGCGCTCAGGTCGAATTGCCCCCGATTGTGGCTGCACGGCGAATACTAACGTCTACTCTATCAGGTCGTTGTGGCGCTCGATAGCATCCGCTACCGTACCGCCCTCATCCACAATAAGCGAACGGCGTTTAGGCGAGACAATGCGCTGCGCGGGATATACGCCGCGGTGGCCGCCGACAAGATAGCTGATAAACGCCACGATCACGAAGAAGCCGGCTGCCGTGCCGTGGAACAGGTCGATGGCCATCATACAGGTGGTGATGGGCACGTTAAGGCCGGCGCAGAAAACACCGAGCATGCCCAGCGCCGCCAGAAAGCTGGGGTCGATACCGACGAGGCAACCGATCCAGCCGCCGAGCGCCGCGCCGATGCCAAACAGGGGCGTGACCTCGCCGCCTTGGAAGCCCGCACCCAGGGGGTAAGCGCCGTCACCACGAGCTTGATGGCTGCGTCGGCAAGGGTCGTGTTACCGGCGAACCCGGCGCCCGAGAGCCAGGTGGCAAGGCCGGCATACTTCCAGGCGTCGAGCATCGCGTATGCCGGCGAGCACCACGAGCGCGCCCACGAGTGCGCGAACGAGGAAATTGGTGATAAAGCGACCGTACAGGCTCTTGACGGTTCGAACCGACCACGCAAAGAGGCGTGCCGTCAGACCGAAGATGATGGCACTGATAACAACGATGACGACCGTTTTAGGCGACATGGCGGGAACGCTGGCGATGACATTCGCCTCGTACTCGGTTCCCAAGGCGAGCGATGTAAAGTAGCCGGTAAACGACGCGACCAGGCAATAGATGCCCGCGGTGTAGTCGATCTTGCCGATAAAGCACATCTCCATGCCAAAGAAAGCTCCGGCAAGGGGCGCGGAGCCGAATACGGCGCCAAAGGCCGACGAGATTCCGGCGAGCATGAGGTCGTGGTGGTCATGCTTTTGAGGTGGGCGAGGCTCGAGATGTTGCTGGCGATGGTGCCGCCAATCTGCACCGCAGCTCCCTCGCGACCGGCCGATCCGCCCGTTAGGTGCGTGAGCGTGGAGCAGACGAAGGTGAGGACGGCCATGCGCATATGGATGAGGCGGGTGCCCAGAGCGGAGTCGATGACCAGGTTGTTACCGCGTTTGGCGGCAAGACCGTGGTTTTTGTACACCCATGCGGTGGCCATGCCCACAACGGGAAGCAGCGCGTAAATCCACGCATGGTGCTCGCGATAGTCGGTCGCGATATTCAACGAGGCCAAAAACGCCCAAGCGGCAACGCCCATGGCGAGCGAGACGATGACGACGAGTACGAGCAACTTGGCACTCGCGAGTAGGTTGCGGCGTTGCGGCGCGTGTCGGCAGCCAAGAGATGCTCGGAGCGGGTAATCCCTGATGCCTGCCTGCCGTGATGACGTCGTTCAGGGAGAAAAAACCGCCTTCGTCGAGCGGCTGGGAAATGATCCTGCGCTTCGTTTGCGCTTTCGGGTTTGTCGTTATGAGCCATACGTTCCTCTTTTAGGTTGCAACGCAAGCATTATAAAACGCGGCTAACGCGACGAGCCGGTGGGTTGGTTTCGATTCTGTTTCGTGGCTTGCGGCCGACAGGTGTATTTGCGGGTACAGGCCAAGTCGCGGTCGTGCGTCGGGGGATTATACTGAGACAAGCATAAAGAATCGGCGCTCCTGTTGTGCGCCGTGGCATTAAGAGGTGCATATGGCAGAGAAACTCATTCCGCTGGAGGACGCGCAGTCGATTGTTCTGTCGCACGTTGCTCCGACCGATCTCGTCGAGATTCCCGTGTGGCAGGCCGCCGGTCTTCCCTTGGCCGAGGACGCGGTGGCCGACATCGACATCTCGCCGTTTGCCAACAGTGCTATGGACGGATATGCCGTGCGCTCGGCGGACTTGGCGCAGGCGTCTGGCGAGGCGCCGGTGACGCTCGACGTTATCGGACACGAGGCTGCGGGACATGTGTTTGAGGGCGTAATCGGCGCGGGCGAGACGGTCCGCATCATGACGGGCGCGCCGGTTCCCGAGGGTGCGGATGCCGTGGTGAAATACGAGATTGTCGAGGTGCTTGACGGCAATGGCAACGAGGGCTCACGCGTGAGCTTCTCGGCGCCTGCCACGGTGGGGGAGAACGTTCGCTCTGCCGCCGAGGAGGCCCATGCCGGCGATGTTGTGATGCACGCCGGCGAGGTTGTGGCTCCGGCCGGCGCCGGCCTGCTGGCGAGCGCAGGGTATGCGAGCGTGAAGGTGCATGCCGCCCCGCGCGTGGGCATTATCTCGCTGGGGACGGAACTGGTCGCGCCGGGTGAGCTGCCGGCGCGCGGTCAGATTCGCGATTCCAACTCCTCGGCGTTAATGGCCGAGGCATTCGATGCCGGCGCCCGAGCCCGTGTTCTACGGCATCGCGCCCGATGATGAGCAGGCGATTGACGAGCTGGTTCATCGTGCCGTGCAGGAGTGCGACTTTGTCATTACGAGCGGCGGCGCCTCTTCGGGCGATTACGATTTCGTGACGGCGCTCGTCCGGCGCGAGGGCGAGGTGCTGTTCGATCGCATCTCGATGCGTCCGGGCAAGGCCATCACGTTTGGCTTGCTCGGGGGCAAGCCCTATTTGGGGCTTTCGGGCAATCCCGCGGCGGCGTATGTGGGCTTTGAGATGCTCGCCCGCCCGGCGATTCGCAAGATGCGCGGCTTTGCCGAGGGCATGCGTCCCGTGCAGCAGGCGACGCTCACACACGGCGTGAAGAAGCGCCAGGACCGACGCTTCTTCGATCGCGCCACGGTTTTGCGCGACCCCGAGACCGGTGAGTTGTTGGTGACCGAGGCTAAGACGCAGAACTCGGCGCTGCTCGGCACGATGCAGCGGGCCAACTGCCTGCTGCGTACATTGACGAAGGGCCGTGCGAGCTCAAGGCGGGAGATGTCGTGGACGTTGTGCGCGTCGACCTGCCCGAGGGAACGGTGCTATAGGAGGAACGCTATGGAGTTGAAGATATCGATCGTGACGTGCTCGGATACGCGCGACCTTGTCCAGGACGAGGCGGGCGCTGCGCTCGAGGAGCTTATCGAGGCGCAGGGATGGACGGTCGCCTCACATGTGGTCGTGCGCGACGACGCCAGCGAGATCGGTGATGCCATTGTGGAAGCCGCCGATGAGTGCCACGCCAATGTCGTGCTCACCTGCGGCGGCACGGGGCTTTCGATGCGCGATGTGACGCCCGAGGCGACGCGTGCCATCTGCGACCGCGATGTGCCGGGTATTGCAGAGGCAATCCGTGCGTACTCCATGACCAAGACGCGCCGCGCTATGCTCTCGCGCGCCGTGTGCATGCAGCGTGGGTATACGCTTGTCATCAACTTTCCGGGATCCACGAAAGCGGCCCGCGAAAGCTGGGAGGCCGTGAGCGATCAGCTGGAGCACGCGGCCCAAATGACGGCGGGCGGCGGGCACGCCAAATAAGCGCGCTAACTGCGGCGGAGCGACCTTTGCGAGTCGCTCCGCCTTTCTTATGCAGCGACAGTCGGGCCGTCGTGGTGTATTGGTAAAAAGAAAATTACCAGGCGGAGGATATTTATCATAAACATTATTCGCGTGAAAGTATAATCTATTAACAGAATAAAGCTCGCGGGGGACGCCCGGGCGTAGCCTTCGAAAAGGGTTGAACATGTTCGATATGGTTTCTCGCCGCGGATTCGTCTCGCTTTCTGCTGTCGCCGCTGCTGGCCTTGGGCTTGCCGGCTGCTCCGGCCACAAGACGTCTGAGCCGACCGGCTCCGATGCCGGCTCCGCCAAGATTTCGTCCAAGAAGGCTGTTGAGCTGCAAGTCTTTGCTGCCAACTCGCTCGAGAAGGCTCTGCCCGAGGTCAAGGAGCTCTACACCGACCAGACCGGCACTACCTTTGCCGATACGCAGTTTAAGGGCTCTGGCGACCTCGTCGAGCAGATGCGTGCCGGCGCCACGGTCGACGTGCTCATCACTGCCTCCCAGGGCACCATGGACGACGCCGAGGCTGCCGAGCTCGTCGACGCCGACACGCGTGAGGACATGTTCGTCAACGACCTTGTGATCATTCGCGCCGAGGGCTCCGATACCAAGGTCGAGGCCATCGCCGGCGTCGCGAATCTGGACGGCAAGATCGCCATCGGCGACGCTAAGACCGTTCCTGCCGGAAAGTACGCCAACCAGTGCTCTGGCCTCCGTGGGCCTCTATACCGGCGCCGAGGGCGACGACGATGAGTATGCTTCCGAGATTGCCGACAAGGTTGTTCTGGCCGACAAGGTCGGCACCGCTGCGTCTTACGTCTTTACGGGCGACTGCGTGGCTGGATTTGTCTACAGCTCTGACATCTACCGCTACGACGGCATCGAGGAGGCCTTCGTGTGTCCCGAGGACTCGCACAAGCCCATCGTGTATCCGGGCGCTGTCGCCGAGAGCTCCGAGCATGCCGACGAAGCCAAGGCGTTCATCGACTTCTGTCTGACCAACAAGAAGGCTCAGAAGATTTGGGCTAAGTACGGCTTTCGAGCTTTCCGAGTAGTGCAGCTTGGCGCGATAATTCCATCGTTTTGTGTTTCACTCCGTCCTTGTATTCGCTTGGAGCTTTTCGTGCTTAATAGATTCCGCATGCTTGTCGCCTGTGCTTTGACCTTCGCGCTTTGCTGGGTGCCGGGATTTGCGTTTGCTGGGGATGCCGAGGACGGGGCCCAAAGGTTGCTGCGACCGCTCATGGGCTTTCCTATGGGATCGAGGGTTTTGAGCGGTTGGCCAAGGGGACCGCTCGTGCCATGGAAGGCCAGCCTGAGGGCTACCGGTTTCCCGTTGACGAGGACGTGGACCTTGTGGTGGCGCCTGCTGCCGATCGCGTTGTGGTGTGGATATCGCCCAAGGCGGTCGAGAAGTTTGATTGATCCGCAGGACAACGAGTGCGTATCGGGTCTCAAAGCCCTCGTCTGTGAACTCGACAGCGCAAACTGCATGGGGGTGCGCAGCTGGGGGACGTGGATTTTCCTTGGTATGTCACGGCGGAAACAACGTTTGATGCCGGCGGGTATACCTATGGCTTTGACGAACGAGGTGCGGATGGGGACCGCTATGTGGTGATTGCGTCAGCCTCGGGTGATGCCAAGGGCGGCGCGCGTTGGCTTGATAGCGCTCAAATGGTAGAGGCATCGTCTGTCGTGTTGCGAGATGAGCAGGGGTCCTTGACCTCTGCCTTCCTTTTTGGGTGACATCGACTATCGCCCGTTTTGGGTGTCCATAAAAACGAGCGGCCTTGCCCTGTTGATCTCCTTTGCGCTGGGCCTGTTCGCCGCGTGGAAGACCATGGGTACCTCGAGTCGCATCAAGGGCCTGCTCGATTCGGTCTTTACGATTCCTATGGTGCTTTCCGCCAACGGTCTGCGGCTTTCTACTCCTCATGCTGTTTGGCCGCTCGACCGGGGTGGGCCAGTGGCTCATCGCGCACGGCGTCTCGATCGTCTTTACCTGGCCCGCGGCGGTCATTTCGGCCGTCGTTGTGTCGTTTCCGCTGGCTACCGCACGGCACCTCGGCGCCTTCGAGAGCCTTGACACGCAGATGCTCGATGCGGCGCGCACGCTGGCTGGTCCGAGCGTCGCATCTTCGCCAAGCTTATGGTGCCGCTCGGCTGGCCCTCGATTGCTGCCGGCACGGTGCTCGCCTTCGCTCGCGCGATGGGCGAGTTTGGCTGTACGCTGTTCTTTGCGGGCAACTATGCCGGCATTACGCAGACCATCCCTATTGCCATCTACTTTGAATGGATGGGCGGCAACACGTCGGTGGCCCTCTTTTTTGGGTCGTCGTCGTGATTGTGTTTAGTTTCCTGGTCATCCTGTTTATCAACATGTACACGGCGCATTCGCAAAGTACCGCGGCGCGGCCTGTGTCGACCGCGGGCGCAAGCGGCGCCAAGCTTGGCTGGGCGGCCCAGGCCGATTCGCTCGACCCAGTCGGCGGCGGCGTGCACTGCGTATCGATCGCGAGGCGTTGGCCGAGCTTATGCGCGATGACACGGTCGCAAAGGAGGTCGATAAGCCATGTCGCTTTGTTCTGGATATCAAAAAGCGCTATCCGGGGGTTCGCTCTCGACATGCAGCTTGAGGCCGGCGAGGGCGCGTGGCGCTGCTGGGCGCCTCGGGTTGTGGCAAGAGCTGTACGCTGCGCTGCATTGCCGGCGTGGGGAGACGCCCGACGAGGTCAAGATCGTCGTCAACGGCGTGACCTTTTTTTGACTCGTCGGCGGGCATCAACCTGTCGGCGCAAATGCGCCCTGCTGTTCACAAAACTATCAGCTCTTTCCCAACATGACGGTGGCTGATAACGTGTGCGCCGGCGTAAGGATGCGGGCGACGCTGCGGCGCAAAAAATCCTTGCCGAGCGTTACCTGGGCATCTTAGCCTGACCGATTTCGTCGACCGCTATCCCGCGCGCTCTCGGGTGGCCAGCAGCAGCGCGTGGCCCTCGCGCGCATGGTGGCGGCACCCCGGGCATCTTTATGTTCGACGAGCCCATGAGCGCGCGCTCGATGCCTACCTTAAGAGCGCGCTCGAGCAGAACATGCTCGACCTGTTCGATGTCTGCAACCGCACCGTGCTCTACGTGAGCCACGACATCGACGAAGCGTGCCGCCTGTGCCAGCGCATCTGCGTGATGCACGACGGGCATGTTGAGGAGATCGGCTCCGTCGAGGACGTGGTTCGCCGCCCGCAGACTAGCGGCGCTGCGCCTGACGGGGATGTAAGAATACGAGCCGCGCGCGCAAGATTGGGTCGAGGAGGTCGAGGCCCTCGATTGGGGCATGACCTTTAGTGTGGGTCGCGAGGTTCCCGATGATGACGTGGCATATCTGGGCATTCGTGCAAGCTACTTCCATGTTGACAATCGCGCTGAGCGGGGCCGCAACAGCTACGACCTGCACGTGGCGCGCGTGAGCGATTCGCGTTTTGAGCGCCTGGTGTTGCTGGACGTGCCGCGTGTTGATGCGCCCACTCGTCTGCAGTGGAAGGTCAACAAGGGTGGGCGTGCCTGTCGACGAGCTGCCGCAGACCGGCGAGACCCTGCGCATGCACTTCGATGCGAGTAGGATCCATTTGGTTTGTCGATAGCGCCGGGTAATGCCGTCGGGGATATAAGCCTCGGCGGCTTTGTCTGTCGTTCGTCGAATGAGGGATGACAAACTCTTATCAATTAAGATAATAATTTATTAAACGACGGCACACGATGTTGTCGTACGAATGTCAACGGTGTTCGCACGGTCGATGACCGTTGATATAGTTGACCTCAACTTGTCGGGGAGGGGTGCGCACATGCCGCAAACGACATACATTCGCCGCGTTGCCGCGCGTGCCCTGTATATGGCTCGGAGTCGCATATGAGCAGGCATGTTCACGGCTCCGGGAGAGATGACGCACAACTAAATAACCGAACGCAAGGCAGGTTCCCCAAAAATTCCGGGTTTAGGCGCGGCTGGGTTTTTGCCACCCACCGTGCAACTCGTGTCGCGCGTGGCCACCATGGCCGGGCAGGCGGGCGCCCTGTACTTCCTGACCGGCGGCTTGTGCGAGAACGCCTGTGTCGTAGAGCGGCTGGGGCGCTGCTAGGCTCCGCCAGTGACTACGTCGTCCCCTGGCCCGTTTTGCCGGCGCGATCGGCGCGGGCGTTCGCGCCACTGCAGGGTGATGTATCGGCCGTGGAAGCGCGTTCATGCGTATACTGGGAAGCATTGTTTGTGTTTGAGGGGAGGTATCGATGGCTGACGATCAGATTAAGCTCACGTCTATGACTGCCGCGAGCGGTTGAGCCGCTAAGTTGGCTCTGGAGCCCTCGCCCAGGTCCTGGGCGACTTACCCAATGTGCATAACGATAACCTGCTCGTGGGGTTCGATACCTCCGACGACGCGAGCGTCTTCCGCGTTGGCGAGAACCTCGGGCCTCGTGCAGTCCATCGACTTCTTCCCGCCGATGGTCGACGATCCGTTTATCTGTTCGGTCAGATTGCCGCGGCCAACTCGCTGTCGGACATCTACGCCATGGGCGGGCGGCCGAGCCACGCCATGAACCTGCTCTGCATACCCAGTTGTCTGGGCGTTGAGGTTGCCGGCCAGATTCTGGCGGGCGGTGCCGACAAGTGCGTCGAGGCGGGCTGCTCCATCGCGGGCGGTCACACCATCAACGACGACGAGCCCAAGTACGGCCTGTCCGTGAGCGGTTTTGTCGCGCTCGACCGCATGCTCGCCAACAGCGGCGCACGCGTGGGCGATGTTCTGCTGCTGACTAAGGCGATCGGCTCGGGCATCATCACCACGGCCATTAAGGGGCGAGCTCATCGAGCAGGACGAGGCCAGCCGGATGTTTGATTCTATGCGCGCCCTCAACGAGGCGCCGATTCGCCCGCCGAGGGACTCGAGCTTCACGGTTGCACCGACATTACGGGCTTTGGTCTGATCGGGCACGCGTGCGAGATGGCCGAGGCTCAGGCGTGCAGATTGAGCTTGCGTCGGGGGCGGTGTCGCTCTTTGACCAGGTGCTCGACATGGCGCGTCTGGGCATTATCCCCGCTGGCTCCTACCGCAACCAGGACTTCTTTGGCCCGCGCGTGACGGCCGACGATGGCCTGGAGCCGGGCATGCTGGATACGCTGTACGATCCGCAGACCTCGGGCGGCCTGCTCATCGCAGCGCCTGCCACCGTTGTGGATGAGAGGCTCGCGCACCGTCTGCATGCCGAGGATCGCATCGCTGCCGTTATCGGTCGCGTGTGCGAGGCAGTGCCGGGCGGTCCTGCCGTTCGTGTTGTGCATTAAGGAAAACCGTTTATGCGACCGTCCGTTGTTCTGGGCGGCCCCTTTCGAAAAGGAATTTACTATGTCTACCAAAATTGAAGTCAATGCCATGGGCGATGCCTGCCCGCTGCCCGTCGTCAAGACGCTCAAAGCCCTGAAGCAGCTCGATGGCGAGGGCGCCGTCGTGACCTCGGTCGATAATGAGACCGCCGTCAAGAACATTTCAAGATGGCGCAGGAGAAAGGCTGCACGGCCTCGGTCGAGAAGGTTTCTGACGCCGAGTGGCACGTGACCGTGGCGACCTCTGGCGCCGTTGCCGTGGCCGATCCGAGCAGGATGGCGCTGCCTTCTGTGATGCCAGCGCCGGCAAGGGCAAAGCTCGTCCTTTCCGTCTACACCGACTGCATGGGCCGTGGCGACGACGAGCTGGGCCACAAGCTCATGAAGGCGTTTATCTTTGCCGTGACGCAGCAGGAGGAGCTGCCCGCGACCATGCTGTTCTACAACGGCGGCGCCAAGCTCACCGTCGAGGGCTCGCCGGTGCTCGACGACCTGAAGGCTGGCCGAGCAGGGGGCGTCGAGATCCTCACCTGCGGCACCTGCCTCGATCACTTTGGCATTAAGGACCAGCTCGCGGTGGGCGAGGTCACCAACATGTACGTGATCGTGGAGAAGATGGAGCAGGCCGTGCGCGTCGTGCGCCCGTAGCGTATTGGTTGGAGTTGCCATGAGGGAGAAGCGCCCGGCGCTTGTCATCACGTTTCCCACTACGGCGGCCGCTATGGGATGCGAAGCCCTGTGCATCGAGCGCGGTCTTCCCGGGCGAACGATTCTCGTGCCTGGGGGGAGGTTGCTGCCGGCTGCGGTCTGGCGTGGAAGGCGTTGCCTGCCGATGAACTGCTGCGCGGCGAACTCGCCGCAGCGGGCATTCCCACCGAGGGGCTTTACGGTGATTGATATGTGGGAGGTCGTGCGATGATCTATCTAGATAACGCGGCGACGACCATGTATTGCCAAGCCGCAGGCGGTCATCGATGCCGTGACGCAGGCGATGTGCTCGCTCGGCAATGCCGGACGCGGCGCCACGTCGGGTGCCCTCGATGCCGCTCGTACGATTCACGGTTGCCGCGCCAAGCTCGCGCGCCTTTTGGGTTGCCCGAGGGCGGACCATGTGTTTTACGCCCAACTCACGGCGGCGCTCAACACCGTCATCAACGGGGTGGTGCGCCCCGGCGACCGCGTGGTCACAACGGTGCTCGAGCACAACTCCGTGCTGCGTCCGCTCAATCGCCGGCGACGGAGCGGGGTGTGACGGTTGAGCATGCGGGTTGCGATGCGAGCGGCGTGCTCGACTACGACGAGCTCGAGCGGCTGGTCACGCCCGGTACGCGTGCCGTGGTGGTGACGCACGCCTCCAATGTGACCGGCAACGCGGTCGACATTGCATGCGTGGCCGCCATGGCGCATGCGGCCGGTGCGCTGGTGATCGTCGATGCCTCGCAGTCTGCCGGCACGGCGCATATCGATATGCAGGCCATGGGGCTCGACATGGTGTGCTTTACCGGCCATAAAGGGGCTCATGGGTCCGCAGGGGACCGGCGGCCTGGCCGTGGCGGAGGGCATTGACGTGGCTCCGTGGGCCATGGGCGGCACGGGCGTGCACAGCTTCGATGAGTTGCAGCCCATGGGTGGCCCACGCGGCTCGAGGCGGGCACGCTCAACGGCCACGGTATCGCCGGCCTTTCTGCCGGCCTCGACTTTATCGGGGCTCAGGGCGGGGTGGAGACGATTGCTGCCCACGAGCGTGCGCTAGCTGATCGCTTCCTTGCCGGTGTGCGCAAGATTACCGGGGATTAAGCTCTACGGTGCGTTTGACCAACCCGCGCGCTCGGCGATTGTGTCGCTCAACGTGGGCGATATCGACTCTGCCGAGATCTCGGATGCGCTCATGCAAGGGTGGGGGATTGCGACGCGCCCCGGCGCCCATTGCGCCCCGCTCATGCACCGTGCGCTGGGGACCGAGCGCCAGGGCGTCGTCCGCTTCTCGTTTGGGTATTTCAACACTACCGAGAAGAAGTCGACACGGCTATCGATGCTCTGTGCGATTTAGCCTGCTAAAGCTGCTAGACCGTTTATACTTGCGGGACGGGTGTTTTTGCCCGTCCCGTTTTTGTTTCGACCCGAAAGGTGTGCCTATGGCCTCATCCGCCCCGCGCGGTCTGCGCTCCGACCATGTCGTTACCGTCGGCATCGCCCTGTTCTCGATGCTCTTTGGTGCCGGCAACCTCATTATTCCGCCGTTGCTGGCGCTCCAGGCCGGCACGGCCACGCCGCTTGCCATGGTTGGCTTTTTTGATTGCCGCCATCGGCCTGCCCGTCATGGGCTTTATCGCCGTGGCGCTTGCCGGAACGGCGCGCGAGCTGGCCGGGCGCGTGCACCCCAAGTTTGGCGAGTTCTTCGTTGCGGCGGTCTACCTGGCCATCGGCCCGTGCCTTGCCATTCCGCGCACAAGCTCTACGGCGTTCGAAATGCTGGTACCGTTGCTACCCGAGGGTGTTTCGCTTGGCACGGCACGTCTGGTGTTTGCCATCGGGTTCTTCGTCGTCGCGTTTGCGCTCACACTGCGCCCGGGCGTCATCACGCGCGTGCTCGGTCGCATTACGGGCCCCGCGCTCATTGCGCTTATCGTACTCGTTGTCGGCGCCGCCGTGATCTCGCCGCTGGGACCGGCTGCCGCGCCTCAGGCTCCCTACGATGCCGGCGCCGCCGTGCAGGGCTTTTTAACTGGCTATCAGACCATGGACCTGCTTGCGTCGCTCGCTTTCGGCATCATCATCGCCGAGACCATTCACGAGCTGGGCGTGACCGACGAGAAGCGCGTCGCTTTTGAAATTTCGCGCTCCGGTGTGATCGCCGGCGTGCTCATGGCCATCATCTACTGCGGCCTGGCGCTTGCCGGAATGCAGCTCGGCACCGTGATGCCCGACGCCACCAACGGCGCCGCCATCCTTGCCCGCTCTGCCTCCATGCACTTTGGCCTTGCCGGCACGGTCGTGGTCTTCGCCATCTTCTTCCTCGCCTGCATGAACGTGTGCATCGGCCTCATCAGCTGCTGCTCGCGCTACTTCTGCGAGACGTATGTGGTTAAAGGGGGAGCGGAGGCTTCCGAGGAGGCCATGCGCCGTCCCTTTGCGGTTCTCGCCTTTGTGTTCGCGGCGTTTTCGTGCGTGCTTTCCAACGTGGGCCTCGACGTGATCCTTATGTTCTCGGTGCCCATGCTTAACGCCTTGTATCCCGTCGCCATCGTGCTGGTTCTCATGGGTTTGGTACACGGCTTTTGCGACGCTCATCCGCAGGTGTGGGTCTGGGTCGGCGGTGTGGTCGCCGTGCAGAGCGTGATCACCTCGGTCCGCGATGCGTTCTTTGGGGGCACGTGGCTGCCCCTTTGATGCGCTTCCCCTGGCAGATATCGGCGCCGCGTGGGCGCCGGTCGCCGTGGTGGCGTTTGCGATCGGTCTGCTCCACAGCCGGTTTGTCGCACATTCGAGGAGCTAGGGTTTCTGCGCTTGCACAGGCGGGGAGTCTCCCCTATAATTTCCTTCGCTTTGGGACACGCAAGGTTTAGACCTTAGCTGCTCAACACCTTCGGGACGTGGCGCAGTTTGGTAGCGCGCCTGCTTTGGGAGCAGGATGTCGCAGGTTCAAATCCTGTCGTCCCGACCATATCTTGCGGGCGTAGTTCAATGGTAGAACCCCAGCCTTCCAAGCTGATGACGCGGGTTCGATTCCCGTCGCCCGCTCCATAGGATAGTTTTAACGGCTTTGGCTCTATTTGGTGCCAGAGCCGTTTTCATATACATACCGGGGACCCCACATCCCCTCCTAAGTTGCGGTGAAATACGGACTGTTTTTCCGGCTTTTATGGCCCATGTAGTCCGTATTTCACCGCAACTATTTGTAAGGTTGGATTTTGATGCCGTTGGGAGGGTCGTAGCGACCGTCTACCGAGAGTGGAAATATTTTTTGAAGCTCTGACCTGCGACGTCAAGCTTTTGGTCAGCTTTTGGCAAGGCCTGCGGACGGAAGCATGCGATAGCGTAATGGTATTCTCTCCGCCGTGATGGTTATGGGGTTGGCCATGCTCGATAAAGGCAAACATTTTCCGCAGTCATATGCAAGAATGCTATTCTCGGCCGTTGGAATTCATCAAGATGGACAGCTGCTTATAACAATTGATCCTTGGGATGAACGCCGTGCGCGTGAGCTTATGCAGGAAGAGCTCATGCTTCGTCTTTACAACCACGTGTATGCGGATCCGGTCTATTGGAATAATCTTGGGGTTGAAGATCGCATCTTTCAGCTGGCATCCGCTATTGCGGTCGTTGAACCGGATGCTGTGTTTTGCGGATCGACAGCAGCGCTGCTCTACGGCATCGGCTCGGCGTATACGCTTCTGGATAAAGTGCAAGTACTGCTGCCACGGTCTACAAGGCGTGATACGTATGAGTTCGTTGAATACAAGCGCTGGCGGGTGGGCGAAGTGTGGCGTCTCGGTCTGTTTACGCTGACGGATCCGTATCGAACGGTTGTTGATATCGCTCGAACGAGCGCCTTTCGCTATGCGCTGGGCTATGTCGATGGCTTGGCCCGTGAGTACGATGTCGAACGCGAAGAGCTGCGGGCATATGCGCAGGCAAATTGCCGAGGGGTTGCATGGCATCGCGCGTGCTTTTGACGTTTTTGAGCATATGGATGGCAGGTCAGACAATGGCGGCGAGTCCGAGGCGAGAGCAGCGATGATTCTCGCTGGGGTTGCCGCGCCTGAGCTTCAAGTTGAGATACCGCGACCAGGAAACGCTGGCTATTATCTAGCAGATTATGGCTGGCAGATGCCAGACGGCTCATGGACGCTGGCAGAGCTGCATGGGCTGGGTAAGTTTGAAGACGAAGCTCAAAATGATCCGGAGCAAGCGGCGGCAAAAACCTATCGAGCGGCCCTCATGCGCGATGCGAACCTTCGCGCCATGGGCCACAACGTCATTCATTTCAAACTCTCGGACACCTACGAAGTAGAATCGTTCGGTGCCATGATGCGCGGTTACGGTATTCCGACAACAAAACCCTACGCCGACTCCCGATAGAGAAATCGTTCGCAGCCAACCTTCAATAAGTTGCGGTGAAATACGGACTATCGAGGCCTTTAAAGGCATGAAACAGTCCGTATTTCACCGCAACTTAGGAGGGGATGGGGCTGAGGGGCGGGCGATGCCGTTGCCTGCCGGTTAGTGGCGACCGTGGTGGCGGAGCTTGTCGATGGTGGAGTCGGTGCCGTGTCCGCGGGCGTCGGTGCTTCGGCTGCGGGTTTCGGCAGCGGTTTGGCGCTTGCGGCGGTAATCGATCATGCCTTGGATGATGGGCTTGCCAAAGCTCACGACATCATCGTTGTAGATGGCGGTTCGGGCTGAGGAGGCAGTCGGTAAAGTCCATATGAGTCTTGCCAAAGAGTTTGATGGCAAAGG
>VOFK01003212.1_pt1 | contig 18439 bp, 24 predicted proteins | sample 5384121 | NCBI WGS metagenome assembly VOFK01 (sample SAMN12384730, study PRJNA508395) | human gut metagenome | isolation source: healthy gut J | host: Homo sapiens
AGCCAGCATACATGGTAATGGTAGGTGATGATTCCGCTGCTGCGATGTCGATTACTTGTTGTAAATCTGCCGCACTGTTGTTTTTTTCTCATAAAGTTTCAGAAGCATTAGATTATCGGATTAATAAGGGCGGCGTAAAAATACTCGTAAATATTCTCAAAAAGCAAGAGAATCACCTTTTAGCATCTCTTTCTCTAATTTTTAATCTTCTTCCATGCCTCTTTGAATTTGGGGCAGAGTGCAACGGTTTTTTTCATAGTTCTTCATGGCGGCTTCTTTCATCTCCAGTTTGAGACACTCGTCGCCCATGATGATGTATTCGCGGGCGTATTTCACCAAAGACTTTTTTTTTCAATAGCCGCTTGCTTCAAAGAGCGGTTTCTTCGCGCAGCCGATTGATGATGTTTAGTTTCTTACGGATAAGGCGTTGCACAACAGGCTTCTCTATGTCATAGCGGGAATGGATCGCTTTGAAAAAAATTCGTTGAGGAAAGTATCGAAGTCGCCTTTATCAAACGCTTTGTTGCCGCTGCGTATTGTACGTCTGCCTGTGCCTGTTTCAGGGCGCGGTCAATGGCCTGGCGGTTATTGAAACGTTCGGCAAACTATGATTTCGGGACGCACAAATACGTCGGCACGACTGACGGGCTTCTTCAGTTGTATTCCTTCCAAAGAGGTACATCGGCTGAGTGCCACATATGCCTGCCCGCCGGCAAATACTCCTCCGGTGAAGTCGATAACCGCCCGGCTGAAAGTCAGTCCCTGACTTTTTATGAATGGTGATGGCCCATGCTAACCGTATGGGGTATTGGGTAAACGTACCCAACTCTTCTTCTTCGATTTGTTTCTTCTCCTCGTTGTATTTATAACGGATGTTCCGCCATGATTCCCGCTTCACATCACACTCCTTGCCGTCGTCCGTAATGACATAGAGTGTTTCTTCAAAGGGATCGAAACCACTGATGATGCCGATTGTGCCATTTACCCAGCGGCGGTCGAAGTCATTTTTTATGAAGATGATTTGAGCACCCGGTTTGAGCACCAGTTCCTGTGAGGTGGGAAGGCTGCTTTCGGGGAAGTCGCCTGTGATTTCACCGCTGAATGTAACGGGTTCTCCCGGCAGTTCTGCAAGTTTCTTGTCATTGATATGGTCCACATTGTCGCGGCGGGTGGCGAGAGTGATATACATATCCGCTTCGGACTCCTCTATTTGTGTGCCATAGCGGGTGTTGAGCAGTTGAAGGTCGGTAGCGCCCACTGTATTGTTTCGTATGTGGTCCAATACGCCGACAAATGTTGCATCCGTTTGGCGATAGACTTTTTGCAGTTCGATCGATACAAGATTCTATCTGATTGAAAACTCTTGCAGAGAAAAAATAGGGAGTGGGATAGAAGCGATTCAGTATTTCCCGTTCGTCTCCTTTCACCACAGGCTCCAACTGAAAGACATCACCCACCAGCAGGATTTGTTTTCCGCCGAAAGGTTCCCGGAGATTTGCGTGAATAGACACGTAAGATGCGGTCGACAGCGTCGATGATGTCTGCCCGCACCATGGAAATCTCGTCGATGATAATCAGTTCCAGTTCTTCGAGCAGTTTACGATGAGGTTTGGTGTACTTGAAAAATTCATGGATACGACCTCGTTGTGCTTTGAAGTCGGGATTGTCGGGCAGGAGAGGATAAAACGGCAGTTTGAAGAAACTGTGTAATGTGCTTCCTCCGGCATTGATAGCGGCAATTCCGTAGGAGCCAATACCACATGCTTCTTCTTGGTATGCTCGCAGATATACCGGAGAAAAGTGGATCTTGCCTGTACCCGCTTTTCCCGTCAGGAAAACGGACTGGCGAGTGTACTGAATGAGGTTCAAAGCATCTTGAAACTCCTTGTTCTGGGTGTCGGGTACAAAAGACAAGTTATCGGTAATTTAGTAATTGATATTAGTAATTATTCCAAAATCCCAAAGTGTTTTAGTGCATCGGCTATGCCGTTGTCGTCAACACTTGCTGTGACATAATCGGCTATGACTTTCACATCGTCTTTGGCGTTGCCCATAGCAACTCCGATGCCTGCATGGCGTAGCATGCTGATGTCATTCCCGCCGTCGCCGAAAGCCATTGTCTCTTCCAGGCGGATACCGAAATGCCGGATTATTTCATCAATGCCATGCTGTTTGGTATTACCTTTGGCGGTGACATCCACAAAGCCGGATGCCAGCGTCCCATTTCACAGTTGGGAAGAAAGGGTACTATCATTTGCTCTTCTTCGGCATTGATGAAAGGCGTTAACTGGTAAAACTCTTTGTTGGAATGGTTGTTGGTATAGGGTTGTGGTTCAATCGGGTCTGTTTTGAGTTGATTATTGAATATTTCCGTTACAATCTCACCCGGTTGGTTTGCACAAATATCATGTTCGCCTACGAGTATGCAGGGAATATTACGTTCGTGGCAGAATTTTGTCAGTATGTCCACTTCGGTTGTCGGAATGGGGCTTTTTGTAGATGACGGTATCGTCTACAAAACAATAGGCGCCATTCATGGTGATGTAGCCGTCTATCAGCTTCCGGTCTTGCAGAGGGGCGAGGTTATTGATGATGACGCGCGGGCGACCGGTTGCGATGAATATCTGTATGCCTTTGGCCTTAGCGGCTTCCAGTGCTTCGATGGTGGAAGTGGGGAATCAGGTGAGTCTTGAAGCTCACCAGTGTGCCGTCAATGTCAAAAACAGAGCTTTTTAATCATATATGTCTCTTTTTAAATTGGTTGGCAAATTTACTTAAAAAAGCGAAGATATTTCGTACTTTTGCGGTAATTTTGTTTTGTCCGATTAAAATAGAAAATCCAAAGCATATTAATGAGAAAGCATATTGTCTTTTTCCAAATTAAAACTTACTTGAACCTTATGCAGTATACTTTTGATGAAATAATTGAACGTCGCGGTACGGCTTCCGTAAAGTGGGGACGGTGTACAAAAAGGTATGGGGACGCAAATTGATTTGCTTCCTATGTGGGTGGCCGATATGGATTTCCGTACGCCGCCTTTCGTAATGGATGCTTTGCGCAAACGCCTTGATCATGCGGTTTTGGGATATACCTTTGCTTGTGAAGAATGGTATACTTCCATTTGTAATTGGTTGCACCGGCGCCACCAGTGGGACATCTCACGTGATATGCTGACATTTGTGCCCGGAATTGTGCGAGGGGCAGGCCTTTGCTTTGCAATGTTTTACCGACCGGGGGATAAGGTAATGGTGATGACTCCGGTATATCACCCCTTTTTCCTGGTGACCGAACGTTTAGGACGTGAAGTCGTCTATTCTCCGCTTGATTTGTGTGAAGGTCACTATCATATTGATTTTGCACGATTTTCCAGGGATATTCAGGGATGTAAGGTACTCATCCTTTGCAATCCCCATAATCCCGGTGGGCGTGTTTGGACGGTTGACGAACTGCGTCGGATAGCGACTGTCTGCAAAGACAGCGGGACTATGGTCATTTCGGATGAGATACATGCGGACTTAACGTTACCTCCTTATAAGCATCATCCTTTTGCTACTGTATCTGAGGATGCTGCAAGGATTTCTCTTACTTTCATGGCTCCCAGTAAAGCTTTTAACATGCCCGGATTGGGTAGTTCGTATGCCATAGCGGTTAATGAGGATATTCGTCATCGTTTTCGTGAGTTCATGGAAGCCGGTGAGTTTTGCGAAGGACATCTGTTGGCCTATATCGGTGCTGCGGCTGCTTATACACAGGGTGAAGAGTGGCTGGAGCAGATGCTTGGCTATGTAGAGGGTAATATAGATTTTACGGAGAATTATCTGAAAGAGCATGTTCCGGGCATCAGTATGATACGCCCGCAAGCATCTTACCTGATTTTCTTGGATTGCCGGGCGTTGGGTTTGTCACAAGAGGAGCTGGTAAGGCTTTTTACAGAAAAGGCTCATTTGGCTCTGAACGACGGAGCAATGTTCGGTAAACCGGGAGAAGGCTTTATGCGGCTGAATGTCGGTTGTCCTCGTTCTGTTTTGCAAACGGCCTTGCAGCAATTGTCCGCAGCGGTTAAAGAAGAGAAGGCAAGGATATAAGGCTTAAATCGTTTTCTTAGATTGTTAATCCCTATTGCAGAGCGCAGTAGGGATTTTTTGTCTTAATTAGACATACCCTAATTATAATTATCTCATCTTTAAGTTATACTCCGTTTTAGGTATTGTTACGGTTTTTAACTACCCCTACCTTTGTCCCAACAAAAAATTAAGATAAAAGATGGGAAAATTAACGAGTTTATTAGCATTGTGTCTTGTGTTATCGGCCAATGCTTTATGGGCAGGGGAACCCGATGAAGCAAGCGCAAAAGGTGATACTGCCGAGAGTACACTGAAGAAAAAGCGACAAGTACTCCGGATGGTGACAGCTACAAGAAATTCCGTTTCGGTGGATATGGAGAAATGGTAGCCAGTTTTAAAGATTACGGCATCAACCGTTTCTTTGGTGGCAATAGAGGCAATTCGGACGATCATCGTAATACGATTGCTATCCCGCGTTTTGTATTGGCATTCGATTATAAGTTCAATTCAAATGGATACTGGGAGCTGAAATAGAATTTGAATCCGGTGGTACCGGTACGGCTGTAGAATTGAAAATTCCGAAAATGGAGAGTATGAAACGGAGATAGAGAAAGGCGGTGAGGTCGCTTTGGAACAATTCCATATAACACGTCTGATACATCCTGCTTTTAATGTTCGTGCCGGACACTTTTTTGATTGTGCCGGTAGGCCTCACTAATACACACCATGAGCCTGTCAACTTTTTCGGAACTTATCGTCCGGAAGGTGAGACAACCATTCTTCCTTCCACCTGGCATGAAACGGGTATCGAGTTCTTCGGTTCTTTCGGCAGGGGGATATGCTACATTCGATTATCAGGCATTGGTTGTGGTGGGACTGAATGCGAATGGTTTTGACCGAAATAATTGGGTTGCAGGTGGAAAACAGGGTTTCTTTTGAGGTGGATAATTTTACTTCTCCCGCTTATGTTGCTCGTTTGGATTATAGAGGTGTACCGGGTTTGCGCATAGGCGGCTCTTTCTATTATTGTGTCAATACAGCATCCAATTCCGATAAAGTTGCTACTTATGCCGGGGTAAAAAGCACCGTTACGCATTTATACCGTCGACGGTCAGTACAAGAATAAGTATGTAACGGCTCGCACGAACTTTGTGTTCGGCAATCTGACAGGGGCTACCGCTATCAGCAATAAGAATAAAGGTTTGTCCAATTCTTCTCCTTATACACGCGTGGTACAAGTTGCCAAGAGGGCTGTGAGCTATGCCGGTGAGGTCGGCATCAATCTCCGTTCTATTTGCAACGACAGTAAGAAAGTGCCTGTCATCTATCCGTTTGCTCGTTATGAATATTACAATCCTCAGGAAGAAGGAGGAGAAAAAAGGCCAGCTTCCTATGGACAAGAGAAATCAGGTGAGTATGTGGACTGCCGGCCTGAACTGGTATGCTTTTGCCCAATCTGGTGGTAAAGGCTGATTATATGACCCGCCAAATCGGTACGGGCAAGGTATTCGGCAAAGGCAAATACAATAGTGAAAACGAGTTTTCCATCGGTATCGCCTATGTCGGTTGGTTTATAAAGAAATAATGCATTAATCTCAAATAATAACAATGAAAATGAAAAAGTATTTTTTGTACGTTGCGCTTTTGCATGCTGTCTTTGGGCGGAATGATGTCCGCATGTAGTGATGGCGATGATCCTTCTAATGGAAATGGTAATGGCGCTGTAGAAGAAATTAACATTACTAAAGATAATGCTTCAACTGGTATAGCTACATGATTAACGTTACTAATCTGTTGAAAGAAGATGCCGCAACGCTTTATGATGATTGGAAAACCAGCTATAACGATGGAGAATCCTATGCTTCGATTTTTATCAATCATAATAATTCGGCTTACTTTGGTACTGCCAATAACTAACTGCGTTCAGCAGATTATCGAAGGCTGCTGGGATATAGCTAATGAGGTAGGTGATGCAAAAATCGGCGACCCATACGATTTGTATGTAGCAGGAAAGTCACAAGATGCCTTGTATGCTGTGGAATCTTGGTTTAGCTGGCACTCCCGCGAGGATTATTCAAACAATATCATTTCTATTTACAGTGCGATTTGCGGAACGAGAGATGTGAGAGTGAATAATGATGTAATGGATTTGACAAATTCCGTAATCGCTGCAAAACTCTATTTATAATGTAGTCAAAGGCAATAATAGTGAGTTGGCAGATGATGTCCGGAAAGCCATCAAGAAAGCTCTCATGACGCTATCTTGGCTATTCCTGCTCCTTTCCGTAACCATATCAGTAGTGCAGAAGCATTGGCTGCCCAACAAGCTTTGTGCGGATTTGGCTGATTTATTGAATAACAGACTACTTCCGGAGATTACTCAGAAGAAAGATACGTATAATGATGCAGCATTGGACGGCGTTGTGAGTACTTATGTGAACGATGTGGTACTTCCCACTTATTTGGATTTGAAAAATGAAGTAGCTGTTCTGTTGGAGAAAGTAAGCACTTTACAGAAAAATCCGACCGATGCGAACTTTAAGGCTGCTGCAGCCCAATGGATTGTTGCCCGTAGGCCATGGGAAACAAGTGAAGCGTTCTTGTTCGGTCCTGTAGCCGATAAAGGTTTGGACCCCAATATGGATAGCTGGCCGCTGGATGCGGATGCGATTGTCAATATCCTGAACTCGGGAGACTTCACCAAGTTACAATGGAACGGCGAATTCATTACCGATGAAAACGGTGATCCGGTAGAGAGCATTGCATCCGCTCAGAATGTTCGTGGCTTTCATACATTGGAATTCCTTCTTTTCAAGGATGGCGATCCTCGTACGGCACCGACGGAATAAATCTCGGATATAATCGTGTGGACAAATAAAAAGGAGTGTATTGTCGTCTCCTTTACCTATTTGTTGTGTTCTGATATTTTGTGTAAAATAAACTCTGTTGCTTATGAGAGATTTAGAAAAACGTTTGTTTCCGTTGTTGCTTGGCTTGTTGCTTTGCTGTGCTTGTGAGGGCGATACTTATGATATATTGGATATAGAAGTACCGGGCGGTTATGAGTTGTCTGCCGGTACGGCCACTGTATTTATGCGTTCTTCCAAGGCATACGACACCCCGGCCGACTGGGTGACGGGAGTCTATAACTCACGTTTCAATAACGGAGACGGACTTTACGATGATGTCCGTACCAGCACTAACGGAACGGGGGCGACGGACCTGTCTATGCCGGATATTCTTGCGGCAGTTGCCATCATAACGCAGGTCGTACGCGTCCTACGTTATGGAGCGAGGAGGATCGGGCAGTAGCGGTTTTCTTCTATGCTGATATATATCACCCGCAAGAACGGTGCTTTCTTTCCCAATTACGGGCGTGTACTTCACGACCAGTCCATTTATGGCGTAAAGGCGGAAGGAAAGCTTCGAAAGTGGAATATACCTATGAAGATTTTAAGTTTCCCGACGGTACTCCTTATCAGCTTGCCAAGCCTACTTATACGATAACGGACTGGTATGCGGAAGAAATAAAACCGGAGGATTTGTTCTGTACGGTTCGCATCCCCCTGCGGCATGTGGGAATGGGACAGATGATGGCGCTCGATCCGAAAGAGATTGAGGCGCTTGCTGCCAAAAGCAATTATCCCGAATACGGCATTAGCGGACGCTGTAATTACATTACGGAGAAAGGTGTGAAGAGTTTGGGATTGTCGGGTAACAAGGCACAGCATGCAGACCTGACCGTAGAATTGGGTTTCTCCAGCGATTTGGGAGTTACCAACAGCCGTTATCCGGAAGAAATCTGTGAAGGGCAATTGCAAATGGAACAGGGCAGTATGATGGGGCTGTCTTATGATCAGTTGGATGTATCGGCAGAGGATATGGAGGATGTGGACCTCTACTTGCAATGCCTGGGGGTACCGGCCCGCCGCAATGTGGATGACGAACAGGTTATCAAAGGCGAGCAGAGGTTCTATGAAGCCAAATGCCACCTTTGCCATGTCACCACCTTTGCATACCAAACCGCGCGGCAGCCTCTTTGTTGATGGGAACAGCCTTTTGGTTGGGCAGCAGCACCATTCATCCGTATTCGATTTCCTGCTCCATGATATGGGTTCGGAAATTATGAGTGTGGGATTGAATGACAACTATGTCAGTGGTCTTGCACGCGGCAATGAATGGCGTACCACTCCGTTGTGGGGTATCGGCTTGCAGGAGATTGTAAACGGGCATACTTATTTTCTGCATGACGGGCGTGCCCGTAATTTGGTTGAGGCCATTATGTGGCATGGTGGTGAGGCGGAGGCTTCCAAGAATCTGTTTAAGAATATGAGTAAGGAAGACCGGGATGCGCTGATTGCATTTTATCAATTCACTATAATAACAAGTTACACAGTATTTAAATAAGAAACGATATAATCGTATGAAGAAATTAATATTATTGGCTTCGTTTGCCGCTATGCCGTTGATGGCAATGGCACAGCACGAAGAAGATACGGAGAATGGCGTGGTGTCGTTGGACGGGAGGGAAGTTTTACTATTTCCAGCAAGAAAGGCGACTTTGTTTTCAAACCCTATTTGCTGGTACAGACAAGCGCCAATCTGAACTGGTATGATGATGAAGGCTTAGATAAGGCATATAATCAGGATAATTTCGCCAATTCCGGTTTCTCGGTACCTTATGCGGTGTTGGGCTTTACGGGTAAGGCTTTCGGAAAAGTGTCTTTCAACCTATCCATCAATGCGGCGGCCAGCGGTGGTGCTTTTTGTTGCAGCAGGCCTGGTTTGACGTGCAGTTCAAGAAGCAGCTGGCATTGCGTGTAGGCAAGTTCAAGACACCTTTCTCGCATGCCTACCTGACTACGTTGGGTGAGACATTACTGCCGCAGTTGCCGGTTTCGTTGACTTCTCCAGTCATCATGCCTTATTCGCTGAATGCTGTTACCCCGAACATGGCTACCGGTTTTGACCTGGGAGTGGAACTGCATGGACTGATAGGCGAGAAGTTCGGCTATGAGGTCGGCTTGTTCAACGGTACGGGAATTTCTGTGAATACAGCATCAAAAACTATCAGTGACGACTGGCACATTCCGTCTTTGCTCTATGCAGGTCGTCTGACTTATATGCCTAAAGGAGTGATGCCTTCTACGCAAGGTAATCCGAACCGCCTGCATGAAGATAAGATGCTTTTCGGCCTGTCCGGTTCTGTTAATGTAGAGAGTGAAAATGAGAGTACAAACGACATGCGTGTCGGATTGGAGTTTGCCATGTTGAAGAACAAACTTTATTTGGCTGCCGAGGCGTATTATATGAATGTAGGTTTCACCAAACGTCAGAAGATTGATGAGACATATCATTATTTAGGCGGTTATGTGCAGGGCGGTTATTTTTGTGGCTCCTCGTGTTCAGGTCTAGCCGCACGTTACGACATTCTTCAACCGTAACGGTACCGGTGACGACGGTTTCCTGAACATGCCGGCTGTGGGTATGAATTATTTCTTCAAAGGTTGCAATTTGAAGTTGCAGGCTATGTATCAGTATACAGCCCGTTGGGGACATGACACACGCCGACCGCGATAATGATAACTTGGGGCTGGCCACGCATTCCGCGACCGTTTTGCTGCAATACACATTCTAACAGATTGAAAAAAGGATTTATCTATGAAGAAACATATTCTTTTCTTATCGTTGTTCATATTCGTTTTCGCTTCCTGCGACGAGGGCAGGCTCTATCAGGACAGGCTCATTGTTCCGGAAGAAGGGCGTGTAGTGAAACTGCACGTGAATATGAGCGGAGGGATACATGGCCGGACGGCTATACGGTGGTTCTTGCAGGTTTCAATAATGAGAAGGAGTATTCGCTGATTGCAAAATCTATTCCGAATAATGGTGACGTAGACTTGCTGATGGCCGGAATCGGCGAAGAGGTTACCTCTATTGAACTTTGTGTGACAAACCGTATACGCGAGCGCGTGTATTCATTTTACACGCAAGATTTTTCTACTGTAGATGCAGATACTACCCAATTGGATGCCGGGACAATCGATGCCGGTATGTTCAATGCCGTTCAGCAGGGTATTTTTATTGGTAGGTCGTGTGTAGGTTGTCATGGAACCAGTACGACTGCCGCTGCTGGACTGAACTTGAAAGAAGGTGTCAGCTATGATGGCTTGGTCAACCGTCCTTCCGTTGTAAGCCCAGAATGGATGCGGGTCAGTCCGGGAAATTCCGATGAAAGTATGTTGTATCAGATCCTTGCTTCCCCTATCAGCAAGGAGTGGGGACACGACCATTCGCAAGAGATAGAATCGTCGATAGCATTGGAAATGCTTAAAGACTGGATAGACTCCGGAGCCGAAGAATAACTTTATCAACAATAACGAAAACCAATATTGTTATGAACAATAGACAACAAAGGCAAACTGAAAATGCATCAGCCGAAATCTTTAAATATGATGCGGACAACGGTGTTTCGGAATATCATGTGATGATACATGCACGTTGCCCGGAAGACACATACGAGCAACAATTGAATGCAGTAGTGAATGCTTACTTCGCTTTACTGGAGGGTGAAATACGTGGTGCTGTTGCTGTTTTCAAGCGTTATTTCCTGAGCGATGCCGCCAACCAATCGGATATGCTGCTGGCGCTTACCACCGAGAGTTCGGACTGCGCACTTTCCATTGTGGAGCAGCCGCCGCTGAATGGAACCAAGATTGAATTATGGGTGTATTTGCAGTCCGAGTACAGACAAGAGTGCTTCACAACGGATTATTTGAGGTGAGGCATGGCGCTTACCGCCATCTTTGGAGTGGCAATGCCTTCAATCGTGCGGCCAACTCCGAATATCAAACCCGCCTGTTGCTGAATGATTACGTGATGCAGCTTATGGAACAGGGATGCAAATTGGCAGACAATTGTATACGTACTTGGTTTTTCGTGCAGAATGTGGACGTGAACTATGCCGGAGTGGTGAAAGCTCGCAATGAAGTGTTCATCACACAGAACCTGACGGAGAAGACGCACTACATTTCGAGCACCGGTATTGGCGGACGCCATGCCGACCCGAAAGTGTCGGTGCTGATGGACACGTATGCCGTCGACGGGATAAAGTCCGGACAGGTTCATTTTCTGTATGCGCCCGCGTATCTGAATCCCACTTATGAGTATGGCGTCAGTTTTGAACGCGGCACGTATGTGGACTACGGCGACCGTCGCCAAGTCTTCATTTCCGGTACGGCAAGCATCAACAACAAGGGCGAAGTGGTGCATCCAGGCAACATCCGCAAGCAGACCGAACGGATGTGGGAAAACGTGGAGGCCCTCTTGAAAGAAGCGGACTGTACGTTCGATGATTTGGGGCAGATGATTGTCTATTTGCGTGATATTGCTGATTATGCAGTCGTCAAGGAGATGTATGACAAGCGTTTCCCCGCTACTCCCAAAGTGTTTGTCCATGCGCCGGTATGCCGTCCGGGCTGGCTGATAGAAATGGAGTGCATGGGGGTAAAGGCGCTTGAAAACAAGGAGTATGCTCCTTTCTGAATTGAAACAAGAACCGGATAATAGTCAGCATTCATACTTAATCAGGCCAATAACTGATGTCACATAACTTGAAACGATTACTCATCGCTGTATATATCTGCCTTGTATGTCTGCTTGCCATAGCTACTTTCCTGGAGCAGGCATGCGGGACAGATTTTGTAGAAAAAAGTATATATATCATACTTTTTGGTTTTGTTGTCTCTGGGGATTCTGGCTGCTCTGGCTGTTATGGCATTAATCAGACGGCAGCTATGGAAGCATCTTCTTCCCACATTGTTGTTGCATGGTTCCTTCCTTGTGATTTTGGCGGGAGCCATGCTTACGTTTGTCAGCAGCCGGAAAGGATATGTGCACCTTACCGTAGGAAATAAAGTAGGTAGCTTTGTGGAACAGGAGAGCGGCCGGAGGATAGATTTACCCTTTACATTACTCTTGGACAGCTTTCGGGTGGAACACTATCCCGGTACGGAAGGCTCCTGCGGATTATGTCAGCCATATTCGTATCTTGCGGTCGGGGGCAGGATACGGACAGTGCCTCTTGCAGCCGCACCGTTTCCATGAACCGCATCCTGTCCGGAACAGGGTTTCCGCTTCTATCAGTCGTCTTTTGATGAAGACAAACGAGGTAGTTGGCTGACAGTGAACTATGACCCTTTGGGGAATAGGAGCTACCTATGCAGGGTATGTACTGCTGGGAATTTCTATGATTGGACTACTCTTCAGCCATGGGGGAGAAGTCCGCAGGCTGATGAATCATCCGTTGCTTAGGGAGGGGGGCGTGTTCTGTCTTTTGCTGTTGGCGGGAAGTATGCAGGTGCAGGGACGGACGCTTCCGGCTTTAAGCATCAGGCAGGCGGATAGTCTGGCTTGTGAACAGGTTATTTGCCATGACAGGGTAGTGCCCCTTCAATACGCTTGCTCGTGATTTTGTGGTGAAACTGACAGGACGGCCGTCCTATGCGGGTTTAACTCCCGAACAGATTATCGGCGGATGGTTGCTGCGTCCGGAAGTGTGGCAGTACGAAACCGATGATTTATATTAAGAATCGGGAGCTATGCCGTTTGTTGAACCTGAAAACGCCTTATGCTTCTGTGGCCGACTTGTTTGACGGACAGCGGTATCGTTTGCAAGACTTCTGGCAGGGCAGACAGGAAACCGGCCGGAAAATGTCCCCTTTGAAAAGGCAATCGTAGAAACGGACGAAAAGGTGGGATTAATTCTGATGCTCCAAAAGGGAACCTTGATTCGCCCTTTTTGCCTAAAGATGGCAGCGTGAAGCCGTTGCCATTGTCAAAGATACGTGCGGAGTCTTATCTACAACCGTATTCCTTTCAGTAAATGCCTGTTCATGTTCAATCTGACGGTTGGTTTGCTGGCATTCTTCCATTTGGTATATTGCGGTCTGCGCCATTCTTCGGAGCGGAGTGGTTTGTCACGCCGGATAAACCGTTTTCTTGTTGTGGCTCTTTATGCGGCATTCCTTTTCCAGCTCTTTGGATATGGTCTGCGTTGGTATGGGCGGACGCATTCCGTTGAGCAACGGATATGAGACGATGCAGTTTATGGCTTTGTGTACACTGGTGTTGGCGTGCTTGTTTCGCCGTAGGTTTCCGTTTACGGTCCTTTCGGTTTTCTGCTTTCGGGGATTTGCGTTACTGTTGCTCATTTGGGGCAGATGAATCCGCAGATTACCCCTTTGATGCCTGTACTTGTGTCTCCATGGCTCAGTATGCACGTTTCGCTGATAATGATGTCCTATGCGCTTTTTGCCTTTATAATGCTGAATGGAATACTTGCTCTGTGCATTCGCAGACATGAGAGGATGCTGATGCTTCTCAGCCGTCTCTTGCTCTATCCGGCGAATTTCTTTTTGGGTGCAGGCATTTTCATGGGAGCTGTTTGGGCAAACGTGTCGTGGGGGGGCGGTACTGGGCGTGGGATCCTAAAGAGGTTTGGGCATTAATCACGTTCCTCGTGTACGGAATGGCGTTTCATTCGAAGAGCCTGTCCGCTTTCCGCAGGCCGTTGTTCTTTCACATCTATATGATTGCGGCTTTCCTTACAGTATTGATGACCTATTTCGGGGTGAATTACGTCTTGGGTGGCATGCATAGCTATGCAAATGCCTGATTAGAACGGTGATGTTACCTATTTATAATGACTGCCATTCTTTAATATACCTATATCGAGTGATTGCGGCATCGGATGCAATGGCGTATCTTTGCAATATCAGATTTAAAGAATGAATTAGTTAGTCATAATTACGTAACCACTTTTATGAAGATAAAAGGATCCCCCGCTTTCCGATGCGATATCGTGAGACGGGGATTATTTATGATTCCACACGAATACTCCTGAATTATCAGGCTGTATTATTTCTTCCCGACAGGCTCTGCAAAAAATAAGTTCAAAGGTTTCGGTATATGCTAAAGGTTGGTAGGGTTTGTACCATCAGATGGTACGACGTGTACCTTACTATGGTATGAAGAATACCTTACTGTGGTACAAGCCGTACCACAGTAAAAGGTATTCTTCGTACCAAAGCATGGTCTTGATTTGGTATATGTATGCTGTTGATTGCGAGCTCGTTGTGTGACTCCTTTTATAGTGAATCTTTGATGTCCTGCAATTCCACCAGTTTGTTCACAATGGCATAAATGGTGAGACCGGCGGGAGAGTGTATTTGCAACTTGCGTGCAATGTTGCGGCGGTGAGTAATGACGGTGTGGATAGAGAGATACAGTTTGTCGGCAATCGCTTTATTGGTCATGCCCTTTACAACGCAAGTAATGATTTCCTTTTCGCGTTGGCTGAGCGTTTCCTGTTCGTTGTCTTTCTCTTCTTCCTCTTCAGCGTGGAGAAGGTGGTTGATTTTACCGGTAATTGCTTCAAGATCGTCACAGATAGCAATGCTTTCATCATACTCTTTCAAAGCATTGTTGTCTATGACGGAACATACCAATGCAATGTATTTGGTGCTGTTCTTACTGTGGTCTGCTTTAAAGGAAGGCAGGTCGAACCAGCCGCCGAAAGTAGGGTTTACGATTACAATGTCGGGAGTATGGAGATAAGTATAGTTCTGTAACGCTTCCGGTGAAGACACCTCAATGGGATGTGCGTTCAGATTGGGAATACGTTTGAGCACTGCCGCAAGACCACTTCGTACAATGACCGAAGTTTCTGCAACAACTATTTTCAGAGAAATATTATTGTTCATCTTTCAGCCTTTTTTCAATTTGTGCTACTGCAGGAACAAACATATAATCTTCCACCTGACAATGTGAGCAAGATCCTGTTCGCAGTTGAAGATGTCGAACAGGACGGCGTTCAGGAGATTATTGTTTTCTTTTTTCGATAGTATTTGATAATGATATTTTTCAGCTCTTTCAGTTTGGTATCTATCTGATTGTGCTTACTGGCAAAGGTGGCAATGTCGTATTCGTCGGACAGTCTGCCTTGCAGTAACTGTTCTACGAGTAAAGACGGCTTCATTTTCGTATTCCATGTGGCGGCGCACTTTTTGGCATACTCATCAAAGAATTTGAGAATGAGGTAGGCCACATCGTTGTTCTGGAGCAGTCATGGCTTTATCAGTTTGCGGCGCATGGCAGGCAGGTTGAAGTCGAGAAAGTAGGTGTGCGCACGCTTCAGATAATCCATGAGTGCCGGAATAGAGAATGAGTCGTTGTCAATACTGTAAGAGTATTGCTCCTCGCTGATGAAATTGGCTACGGCGAGGAAAGTGCGGTAGTCTACATGCTGGCTCTCACAGACATCCTTTACTCTCTGGTCTCCGAATCCAAGCGACAAACCGAAGCGGCTCATCACCATTAATAAGGAGTAGTTATCGCAGATGAGATCGCTCATCTTGTCCGTAGCCCGATATTTATGTTGTTCATTCATTGTAAGTTATTCTTTTCACTATGTGTTCCGAGCGCAAAGTAACGGTTTTTCTTCTCGAGAATTGCAATCGCTATTTGTAGGTATTTTTGAGTCTGCACACAGTCATTATTTATCATTGAACTAAAGTCTTTAGTTTTATATTAACTAAATAAATTAGTTTTGTAACTAAATAATTTAGTTCTTTGTGAAAAAAAAGAAAGAATAGCTATGAAAGGACTGACTGCAAAAGAAGAAGAAATTATGGGTTTTTTCTGGAGAAAAGGACCGCTGTTTGTGAAAGAGATACTGGCGTTCTATGAAGAACCCAAACCGCATTTCAATACACTCTCCACCATAGTAAGAGGGCTTGAAGAAAAAGGTTTTCTGAATCACAACACGTTTGGCAACACGTATCAGTATTATGCAATGGTAAGTGTGGAGGACTTTAAGAAAGGAACATTGAAGAATGTCATTAGCAAATATTTCAATAATTCCTATTTGAGTGCGGTGTCATCACTGGTGAATGAGGAAGAATTTTCACTGGACGACTTGAAGCAACTGATACAGGATGTGGAAAAGGCAAACTTTCGGAATAGTAAAACCGTCAATACGTATACTTCTATGGGCATACTATTTGTTTATATACTTAAATCATCCTTTTGTCTGGCGGTATTTTATCTGTTTTACCGTTTGTTGTTGAGCCGTGAGACGTTTCATCGTTTCAATCGCATTGCTCTGTTGGGGATTCTGCTGTTATCTTGTCTGTTGCCGTTTGTAGAAGTCAGTGTGAGACGGCCGGTTGAGATGTATCAGACTATGATGACGTGGGAGCAGTGGCTGTTGTTGGCAGATTTGGTAGGTACGGAAACTCATGCAGTGCAGGTGCAGGAGAATGTGGTTACGTGGATACAGGGATTGTTGCTGGTATATCTGTTCGGTATTCTTTTTCTTCATGCTCCGCAATATATATTCGTTGTTTGGCTTATGGGTATTGTTGAAGTCGGGTAGGAGAGAGAAGGTTAGTGATTATGTTGTAACGGTTGTTAAGGCGGTTTTGATAGTGCATGAACGGGATATTTCACCATTTAGTTGGATGAGATATATCGTTATTTCACAGAAAGACTTGCATGAGAACGGTAGGGAGATCCTTACTCATGAACTGGCGCATATTCGTAACCGCCATTCATGGGATTTGTTTGCGGCGGATATATGCATATTCTTTCAATGGTTTAATCCGGCAGCGTGGCTGTTGAAAACAGGAGTTACAGAATATCCATGAATACGAAGCTGATGAAACTGTTATCAATGAGGGTGTGGATGCGAGACAATATCAATTATTATTAATAAAAAAAGCCGTTGGCACAAGGCTCTACTCTATGGCCAACAGCCTTTTAATCACAGTAAACTTAAAAAACGTATCACTATGATGTTAAAAGAAAAATCAAGTCCGTGGGCACGTTTGAAGTATCTCTATGTACTTCCGGTAGCTGCTATTGCAGTAACAGCTTTTGCCCGTCCCGAAGTGTCTGAAACAGTGGAAGAAATTTCGCCGTCAAAGTTAATGATTTAACGGCAATTGTAGAAACAAAAGTTGCGGAAAGTTCCGGACAGTTATTGCCTGTGCAGTCAGTTCCGAAAGACTCTGTGAACCGGAAAAGCAAGGTGGCAGTGCAACAAATGGACGAACTGGTGGTAGTGGGCTATGCTTCTAAAGACAGTGTGAAAGACAGAGAACCGGTATTTAATGTTGTAGAACAGATGCCTTCATTTCCGGGGAGGAATGGAAGCCTTGATGCAATATTCTGGCAAAAGAATATGCGCTATCCGGTGGAGGCGCAGAAGAACAAGGTGCAAGGTAGGGTGGTTGTTGGCTTTATCGTTAGTAAGGATGGTGACATTAAAAAGGCGCATATTCTTCGTGGCGTAGATCCTGAGTTGGATGCGGAGGCTATCCGCGTGATAGAATCTATGCCTAGGTGGATGCCGGGCATGCAACGTGGAAAAGCGGTAGCAGTGAGTTATACACTACCCGTTATGTTCAGGTTGACGGAGGATGCTCTCGGCTTGAAATTGGTTGAGGCTTCCGGTTCAACTGCCGGAGAACTAGATAAAGGGGTAACTTTTTCTTACGCGGAGGGTAAGCAGCCGCTTTGTATTGTAAATGGTAAAGAAGTGGATTGGGCGGTGATGCGCGCCCTGAATCCCGATAGAATAAAAAGTATAACTGTACTGAAAGATAAGGCTATACTGGAAGAGAAGTATGGGGAAAAGGGGCAAAACGGTGTTTTGTTGATTACCTTAAAGGGATATACCGAATAACTGAGTCGGTTATACATCTTATCGGTTAGTCCTTGCAACCTACTGTGTTTAGTAAGGACTGATTTCTTTATGTGATACGCTTAATCCGGATTGATTATTTATCTTTGTCCTGGGCCATGCAATTCTCGATATGAGCAAGTATTTCTTCCTCTTGTCCGGGATTGAACCAAGCATTTCTTCGTCCCGTTTGAACCATGTCATTTGTTTTTACGGGAGTAAATGCGGGAGTTCTGTTGAATCTTCTCAATGGCGAAAGGCAGTGTCCATTCGCCGTCAAGGTAATTGAATATTTCCTTATAACCCACTGTATTCAGGGAGTTGAGCGCCCGATAAGGATAGACGCTGCGTGCTTCTTCCACAAGTCCGTCGGCTATCATCTGTTCCACGCGTCGGTTTATGCGGTCGTACAACTCTTGACGGTCACGTGTGAGACCTATTTTTATGATACGAAAAGGGCGTTCCTTTTTTTTTTGTTGCGTGCGGAAAGAGGTGTAGGTCTTTCCGGTCATATAACAGATTTCAAGGCATGTATTACCCGTTTGTGGTTCTTTAAGTCTACTGTTTTGTAATACTCCGGATCAAGCAAAACTTTCAGTTCGGTGCAGAGGTTCTCCAACCCTCTGTCTA
>VOFK01002295.1_pt1 | contig 18435 bp, 22 predicted proteins | sample 5384121 | NCBI WGS metagenome assembly VOFK01 (sample SAMN12384730, study PRJNA508395) | human gut metagenome | isolation source: healthy gut J | host: Homo sapiens
CAAACACGGTCTTGACTGCTGTTTGTATGGCAGAAACTTTAAACAGTCCGCTCTATGTTCCAGACAAATGCCCGGAGTCCCAATTGCTCGGTCTGCTTGTCCATGTTGTGAAGGACTTCCAGCAGGGGGTCCACCCTCTCATCCTCCACCATCGTCAGGACGGCGGAACACATGGAAGGCCAGGCATGACTGCCATAATGAGGCTCTCCGGTTTTGGAACCGCGTCCGCGAACTTGCTCCCAGTAAGTGAAGCCCCTGCAATTGAGCCTGTCGAGCGTAGCGATGATACGCTCGTAATATGCTTGATCGAATGTGATTAATACTGATTTCATTATTCAACTATTAAATGTCAACTATTAATTATTAGCCTGTTCCTCAAAGTAAGCATCCAATTGCTTGCGCATCTTGCGACGTTGGCGTTTGATGCCGACACCCCGCCAAAGATACAGTACATCGTAGGAACATAAATCAAAGTGAGGATCGTGGAAACCGCCAGACCGCCGATTACGGCAATCGCCATAGGACTCCACATCTCAGAACCCTGCCCGCTGCTGACGGCCATCGGAATCATACCGAGAATGGTAGTCATGGTCGTCATCAACACCGGACGGAGACGGCTCTTGCCTGCCGTAACTACGGCATTCAGCACCGACTGCCCGCGTTCGCGGCAGAGAATGGTGTAGTCGATGAGCACGATACCGTTCTTCACCACGATACCGATCAACATGATACTACCCAGCAGACTCATTACACTCAACGTAGTGTTGGTGATGAACAGTGCCATCAGCACACCGCTCATGGCAAACGGCACGGAGAGAATCAGAATAAACGGATAGGTAAGCGACTCGAACTGGGCTGCCATTACGATAAACACGAGGATGATAATCAATACACCCAGTGTTCCCAAATCGCGGAACGAATCCTGCTGGTCCTCAAAGGAACCCGACACTTGAATGGTTATGTCCGAGGGTTTCTCCAACTTATCTATAATCGCATTGCCCGCAGCCACCACATCGCCCAACGGAGCGCCGGAGATAACGGCAGATACCGTCACGATACGCTCGCGGTCTTTACGTTCGATAGTAGGCGGAGCAAAACGTTCTACAACCTTTCCCAGGTCTTTGATACGCACCCCTTCGCCTTTGGCATTATAGACCAATATATTCTCGATGCTTTCAAGGCTGGTGCGGTATTCGGGAGCATAGCGCACCTTGATGTCGTACTCATCACCGTCTTCACGATATTTGGAAGCCGTCGCACCATTGATACGGTTACGCAGATAGGTAGCGGCGGTAGACAAGTTCAGTCCATGAAGCGCCAGCTTCTCACGATCAAAGTCTACCTGATACTCAGGCTGGTAATCACTACGGCTGATGTTGACCTCGGATACACCTTTCACCTTCAGCAGTTCACGTTTCAGGCGGGCGGCAACGCTGTCGGTTTCTTCCATACTGTAGCCATATACCTCGAAATCGGCGGATGCCTGGGCCCGACATACCCGTATTACTACCGCCGAAAATAACCTGTGCCTTACTGAATTCGGGATAAGCCTTCAGGTCTTCGCGCATTTCATCACAGACAGTTTCCAGCGTAACATTACGCTCTCCGGGTCTACCAAACTGATATTGAAGGAGATGATGTGCGAACCGTTGTCCTGCATGGAAGCCCAGGTATTATCCGAATCGGCCTGCCCTACGGTATAGTTGCATATCTTCATGATACCCTTATACTTCTCAAGCCACTGTCTGGTCAGCTTCTCCGAAACCTCCTGCGCCACTTCTTTACGCGTACCGATAGGCAGTTCCAATTGTACAGCAATACGGGCATTGTCCTGCGCCGGGAAGAACTCCGTACCGATGGTCTTTGCACAGAACAGGCTCAGGATAAAGAATATCACACAACCGGCAAGAACGACCATGCGATGACGCACCGCCCAGTTGAGCATACGCGCATACCAGTTGTCCAAGCCGTCCAATGTGTTCTATCGGCCCGAAGAATATTCGGAACATCTTGGACTGTTTACGCTGCAAGCGGAGCAGTTGCGAACAGAGCATCGGCGTCAGCGTCAAAGCCGAAACGGTGGATACAAACATAATGGCGCACATCATCCAGCCCAACTGCTTGAACAGCACGCCGGACATACCGGTTACCATGGTCACGGGAAGAATACTGCAATCATCGTCAGTGTAGAAGCCACTACGGAGATAGCCACCTCGTTCGTGCCGTGAACCGCTGCCTGCTTCGGGTCGGAACCGCGCTCGATGTGTGTCGTGACATTCTCCAATACCACAATGGCATCGTCCACCACCATACCGATAGCAATGGAAAGCGATGAAAGCGAAATGATATTAATCGTATTCCCCGATATTGCCAGGTATATGAACGAAGCAATCAGAGAAAGCGGAATCGTAATACAGATAATCAATGTAGCACGCCAGCGTCCAGGAACAGGAATACCACAATCACGACGAAGAGCAAGGCATACATAACCGTCTCCGTCAAACTGTCGATGGTGTTCAGGATGTTTTCAGAGGTATCTACAATGACGCCCAGCTTCACATCGCTCGGCAGATTCTTCTGCAGACGGGGCAATGCCTCTTGTACTTTCCTGGAAATTTCCACCGAGTTGGCTCCCGACTGCTTCTGAACCACAATCATCGCACCCTGCACACCGTTGTTATAGGTTTCCTGCGCACGCTCCTCTACGGTATCCACTATCTTGGCAACATCACGCAGATAGACCGTAGCGCCATTATACGTACCTACAAACCACATTCCGCCAACTCGCCGGAGTCGTCGAACTCACCCTCCACACGCAATGAATAGGTTTCATTACCGATGTCGAATTACCGCCCGGTATATTCTCCCTGTTCTCAGCCCCGATAATGGAACTGATTGTTTCGATGCTCAGGTTGTATGCCTTCCAGCTTATAAGGGTCGCAATACACTTGGATTTCACGCTGCGGCGCACCACTGATGGACACCGTACCCACACCGGGAATACGCGCCAAGGGATTTACCACACGATCATCCAGTATCTTATAAAGTGCCGACTGGCTCTCGTTGGCCTGTACGGACAGCAGCACGATAGGGATCATATCCGTACTGAACTTAAAGATGATAGGGTTCTCCACATCATCGGGAAGCTGGGAACTTACCATATCCAGCTTGTCACGCACATCATTTGTCAGCACGTCAATATCATTACCGAACTCAAACTCCAGTGTAATCACGGACATATTCTCCGAAGAACGGGAAGTGATATGCTTCAAGTTACTGACCGAATTCAGCACGTTTTCCAACGGACGGGTCACATTGTTCTCGATATCCGAAGCACTTGCTCCCGGATAGGCCGTCATCACCATAATCGTATTCGTATCAATGTCCGGATACAGATCAATAGGCAACTTGGACAAAGAGAACAGGCCAAATATCACCACTGCCAGAAAGCAGAGCGAAGTCATAATCGGTTTCTTAACCGCACCTTCGTATAAACTCATATTATTAGGGATTAGGGATTCATTTAATTTAGGGATTAGTGATTAACGTTTAGTGTTTAGAGATTAGCAACTTATTTACCGACAAACCATATTATCACGAATCACTAACGCTAACCGCTATTTCTACTTCCATTCCTTCACCATCGGCTAGTTTGGTTTGTCCGGCTATAACCACCCGGGAGTTGTCAGGCACACCGGAAATCAGCTCGTATTCGGCGCCCATGCGACGGCCAAGCTCTACCTTATTATAAGTAACCTTGCCGTCCTTTGTAGACATATACATAGCGGTCGCCTGAACCGGCACGCTTCACAATGGCCAGGTCGGGAACAACCACGTGGTCCTGTGTTCCGAAGTTCAGCGTGGCGCGGGCAAACATTCCCGGACGTACGCGCTGATCACGGTTGACAAGCTGTATCTCTACCGGGAAAGTACGGGTAGCCGGGTCGATGGTAGGATAAACAAGGCTGATTTTGCCTTCGAACTCCTCGTCACCATAGACATCTACTTTCACGGATACGGGAGCGCCCTTCTTCACTTTGGTAAAGTAGCCTTCGGATACGTTGATGTATAGTTTTACCGGAGTGATTTGCTCCACTACCAGTACCGGTTCTCCACCGCTATACATATCTCCGTTATCGTAATTGCGTGCCGTCACCACCCCGTTAATGGGACTGAGCAACGAGGTGTTCTCCAAGAGATTCTTATAGGAAGTCTCACGGATGTCGAGATTCATCTTGGCGGTATCCCACTCCGACTTGGAGGCACCGCCTACCTTATACAACTCGTCAATACGCTTGAACTCTATCTGCTGGTTGTCCAACTGATATTTTATCTGCTTCAGATTGGCAGCATCCATGCTGACCAGCTTCTGGCCTTTGGACACGCGGTCGCCCACTTCCACCAAGATGCTGTCGATGCGCACCGGAGAAGAAGGAGCAATATTGTTTCTTTACTTCTGCTTCCACCGTAGCGGTGTATTCCTGAATCTGTTCCACGGGACGGGACGACACCTCGGCCAGTTTCACCCTCGGCTTCTCGTCCACCTTCTCAGCAGCAGCTTTATCACTACCTCCGCTACATGCCCCCAACATGGCAACAACCAGCAGGGCCATCCATTGAAAACCTTTTTTCATATCGTTGTTCTTATTTCTATTCTTCATTCTTAGTTCTTCATTCTTCGTTCTCTGCAATATAATCCTTTCCCAGCACTTGGTCAAGGTCAGCCTTCGCTACCAGATAATCATAGATGGACTGATTGTAAGTCAGTTCAGCCTCCGTAAGCTGCACTTGTGATGTGTTCAGTTCCAACACCGTACCTTTGCCTACCTCATAGCGTTTACCGGCAATCTGCACAGCTTTCTGTGCCTGCATCACATTCTCGCGGTTGCTGACAACCTGCTCGGAACTGGCAGCCATGTTGTTCTGGTAGCTGGTAATCTGCATGTTCAGCTTTCGCTCTGTGTCCAGACGGTCCTGCTCCAACTGACGTATCTGAATACGGTTGGACTTGAGCTTGGTGAAATTGCTTGCCTTATACAAAGGAATACTCAGCGTAAACATCAGTGCGGAACTGCCGCTCCAATTGTAATCGAGGATGTTCCAATCCTCGTTGTAGAGTGACTGATACTGGTAAGAATAGTTCATAGCCAAAGTAGGCATGAAGTTGGCACGGAGTGACTTGATGTTCTGATTGAGCATCTTCCGGTTCAAGTCCAACTGCTTCATCGTCGTATTATTGTTCAGATTGGCAGCGGGCTGATTCAGTTCATTGGCAAACACAACGTCCCTCATAGGCCGCCAGACTGTCGTCTATCTTAATATCCACATCGGCCGTTATACCCATCAGTACTTGAACTGCAACTTGGAAACGTCACGGCATTACCCGCTGAAATCACATTCGGCTTAATGCTGCGCATCTGCACCTCGGCACTGATTTTATCGAACTCGCTGACGGTACCCTGCTGATACTTGGCATTGACAATGTTGTAGTTGTCTTCCGCCAGCTCATAGCTCTTCCTGCAACACTTCGTAGGAGTCTTGCGTCAGCATCAGCTGATAGTACCCTTAGTTACCTGGTTCACCAAGTCCAGCTTAGGAAGCCCGTGACTTTTCTACAGCCAGCTCAATGTCTGTCTTCGTCATCGACATGGCCTTATACACTGCTAGGGGCGAATATGGGCAAACTGATATTCAACGCACTCCGGTGGCTGTGTTCGCCTTGTCTTTACCCATTTTCACGTCTGGTCGCCGATACTGAACTGCGGAGCCGTGATGGTATGCTTCCCGTAAATCAATGCTTGCCTGCGGAAGCAAGTTCTGCCAGGTCTCCTTGCGAGTCACTTTCTTGAAAGCAATTTCCTCCTCCGCCACCTTTATAGTAGGATTGTCGCTTAAAGCAATCTCCAAGGCTTTGGCAAGGGTCAGGGTCAAGAGTATCTTTCGTCCCTTGTGCTCGTGCATAAGCCGCGCCCGGCAACCAACACTATGGCAACGGCCAATAGCCATTTTTTACCCTCAAAAAATCTCTGCATCTTCATAAATCAATTAATAGTTTTTATTTATTAAAACTGTCTTCGTTTTTCCGGCTTTATTATTCTTTTTACGGTATTCCCGGATGAACGCTTCCAGCTCGTGCGCCCCCTGTTCCGTAGAGATACCGCGCAGAAAAGTGAACATTATAGATTCGTACACTTCAAGGAAAGAATACTCATTGCAGATGTCCGAATTCATCAACACATCGAGCTGGTCGCGCACGAGCAGATTGATAATGGCGAAATTCACATCATCACGAAAAATGCCTTGCTTCACGCCCTCCTTGAAGAAGTTCACTGTATCTTCCGAATCCTGATTATGACGGTTCGTCATCAGCTTATAGGCTTTGGGATATTTCTTGATATCTTCAAAGAATTTCTTATTCGTGGCATGGAACTGTTCGATACTGCGCTGGTAGCATTTCAGCAGGACTTCAATACATTTCCGGGAGGTGGCAAGTACATTCTTCAAAAATTCATCCCCTTCCTTCTGACTTCAGTATGCACTCTTCCAACAAGTTTCCTTATCCGAAAAGACTTCGTAAAGAGTGCGCTTGGAGATACCCAAAGATGCGGCAATCTCATCCATCGTGATACTTTTTATTCCATTTGTTGAAAAAGGCCTTCACCGCAGTGTCAATTATCCGCTCTCTCAGTTCCGGACGTGGGGAGTAGATGCTTGGTGTGTTCGCCCATTTTTCTTCCCTTTCTAAACTAAAACTATTTTTATTCATTATCGGAATAAAACGGGACAAATATAGAAAGAAAACTCAATTCGCCAATTAAGTTTCCTTTCTTATTGTTAACACGATTAATAATTATTATGTTTCTGGCAGATTTATTGGGAAGTTCCTAATAATCAAACTTTGTCCGGTTGAGGAATGCCACTGTCTTATGGATTTCCTTGTACATCACGATGTCTTCCTTCACAAAGGGGACTTCCTTGCGGTATTCGCACAGGAAACGTTCCAGAATGGGCGAAGTCTTTTCCGGACGGCGGAAGTCGATGCCTTGAGCGGCATTCATCAGTTCAATGGCAAGGATATGCTCCAGATTGTCCATGATGCGATAAAGCTTAGTAGCTGCATTGGCACCCATGCTGACATGGTCTTCCTGCCCGTTGGAGGAAACGATGGAGTCGCTGCTGGCGGCATAGCAGTACATCTTATTCTGGCTTACCATAGACGCGGCAGCATATTGCGGAATCATGAAACCGGAGTTCAGACCGGGATTGGCCACAAGGAATTCCGGAAGTCCACGCAGCCCCATGATAAGCTGGGCGATGCGCCGCTCGGATATATTGCCCAGCTCTGCCAGGGCAATGCCGAGAAAGTCGTAGGAAATGGCAAGCGGCTGGCCGTGGAAGTTACCGCCCGAGATGATACGGTCCTCATCGGGGAAGATGGTGGGATTGTCCGTCACAGAATTGATTTCCGTCAGCAGGACGGAAGCCACGTAACGGATGGCGTCTTTCGTGGCCCCATGCACCTGAGGGATGCAACGGAACGAATAAGGGTCTTGTACATGCTGCTTGGGACGGGCTATCAGCTCGCTGCCTTCCAATAGTTTGCGGAAGTTGGCACCCGTTTCTATCTGGCCCTTGTGTGGACGAATCTGCTGGATACAGTCCATAAACGGATCTATACGCCCGTCGAAAGCTTCCAGGGAGAGGGCGGCAATCAAGTCGGCTTTCTTGGAGAGACGGAAGGCTTTGAGAAGAGCAAAGACACCGTTGGCACTCATAAACTGGGTGCCGTTGAGTAATGCCAATCCCTCTTTACTCATCAGCTTCACCGGTTCCCAACCGAACTCGTCGAGCACACTGATAGCCTCGCGCTTCTTTCCTTTATAATAGACATCGCCCACACCGATAAGCGGCAGGAAGAGGTTGGCCAGAGGAGCCAGGTCGCCGGAGGCGCCCAGTGAGCCACGGTCATAAACGATAGGCATCACGTCGTTATTGAAGAAATCGAGGATGCGCTGCACGGTGATGACCTGCACACCGCTATGCCCCAAAGAGAGGGCATGCGCCTTGAGCAACATCATCAGTTTGATGATGACCGGGCGTATCTCCTCGCCCACACTGCAAGCATGGCTCTTGATGAGATTTTCCTGCAAGGTGCCCAGCTCGTCCGACGAAATGCTCTTACTGCACAACGAGCCGAAACCGGTGGTAATGCCATACAAGGGTTCTTCCGACTCCGCAATCTTCTTGTCCAGATAATCGCGGCACTTCTGTATCCGCAGCTTGGCTTCCGGAGCCAGCTCCAGTTTCAGATTTTCATTGATAATACGTTCGATGAGGTCGAAGGTCAACTCACCGGAACCTACATAATAGACATTGTTCATACTTTCAGCTCTTGATTGATTTCGTCCAACAATTCCTTTTCTTTCGCACAAGCCAAGTGTTCCAATTCGTCGGCTTCACTTTGGAGCTTGGACACAAACTCCTTGTCCTTCAGCGAACCCAGGTTGATGCGTACATTCATCAGTGCGCCCAGCACAGCCGAACGGGCAGACATCATGGCCACACAAGCATCCGTAACGGCATTGCGGTTGCCCAGGCGAGCTACATCCATGATAACCGTCATCAGCTCATACGCATTGCGTGCCACCTGCATGGGAACAAGGGCGGCAAACTTGGTAGCCGCCTGGATGGCAGTACTGCGCGCCGCCTTTTCCTCATCCGTAGCTTTCGGCATCTTGAAGCAGGCAAACACCTTGTCGTAGGCTTCAGAGTCGCGGTCTATATCTTCTACAAAAGCCCCCTTTTGCTGCAAGGCAACTCCGGAGATATGGCGCATCAGCTCTTCGTGAAGTTCATAACCTTTCTTACCGATGGTGAGGTTAGCAACCATAGCGGCAAGAGCAGAAGCAATAGCACCGTTCAAAGCGGCAATACTACCGCCACCGGGGACGGGATCGCTACCCGCCACTTTATTCAAAAATTCCTTTACTGTCAAATCAACTAACATGATATTAAATATTAAAGATTAAGGATTAAGAGGGGATATCAGCACTTCTTAAAGTACAGGATAAAGCACTCCCCCCTTTATGGTGGTATTGACACAATTCATACCTACATAATAAGGTAAAAAGTGATAATTATCCGTATTGAGCACTACGAAGTCTCCTTTCTTGCCCACCTCGATACTACCAATGCTGTCCGCACGGTTCAGAGCGGCCGCACCGTTCAAGGTCAGAGCAGTGATGGCCTCTTCAATACTCATTTTCATATAAATGCACGCCAAGGCAAATGTCAGGGGGATGGAACCGGAGAAACAACTGCCCGGATTGAGGTCGGTGGCAAGGGCCACGGCACAACCAGCATCAATCATTTCGCGCCCACGAGCATAGGGTTCCTTCAAAGCAAAGGCTGTCAGCGGAAGAAGGGTCGCCACAACTCCCTTGTCGGCCATGGCGCGGATGTCCGCATCCGAAGCATGCAGCAGATGGTCGGCAGAGACGGCAGAAAGTTCAGCAGCCAGTCCGGCACCCCCTAATGGTACAATCTCGTCGGCATGGAGTTTCAAGACAAGTCCCATTTCCTTGGCTGCCAGCAAAAGGCGACGGGACTGCTCGATGGAGAAAACGCCCTGCTCACAGAAGACATCGCAGAACTCTGCCAAATTATTATGAACCACTACGGGCATCACTTCGCGGATAATGTAGTCCACATATTCATCTGTCCGCCCGTTGTATTCTGCAGGCACAGCATGTGCGCCGAGAAAAGTGGAGACAACGTCTACACGTTTGTGCTCGTCATTATTAAGGCTACGCATCACCCGGAGCTGCAGGAGCTCGGTTTCCTTGTCCAGACCGTAGCCGCTCTTTCCCTCTACGGTAGTCACTCCCATAGCACTCATCTGCTTCAGAAAGCTCTCCGCCTTGCTGCGCAACTGGATGAAATTGCATGCACGGGTAGCTTTCACCGTACTCACGATGCCTCCTCCACGTTCCATGATGGACATGTAACTCTCTCCCCTCAAACGCCAGGAGAACTCCTCGGCACGCTCGCCACCAAACACAAAATGTGTGTGCGAGTCCACAAAGCCGGGCAGCAGGCACTTGCCGCGGGCATTGTAATGCCAGTAGCGCTGATAATAGCCGTCACGCTCCTCGCCACGGCCGGGCCCGACGTAGGTAATGATGCCGTCGGTCACTTCCACCGTGGCATTGTCGATGATGCAAAGTTCCTCCATCTCTCTGCCGCGACGGGCGGAAAAGCCGATGGGGGTGACGACACGGGTGTTGAATATAATAAGGTTTTCTGTCATAAAGCCTCTCCCCTGACCCCTCCCCCGTAGGGAGGGGAATTAAGTTAGTATTGTTGTTCGATTCGGCTTACATTCTCGCTTCGAGCACCTGCTCCATGGAGAAGTTCTCCAATCCCAGGTAGTAGGACGCTGTATCTATCAGCGCTGCCATCGGAACCAGGCCGATAATCTCGCTGCCCACAATGCTGACTCCGTAGCGGCGGGCTTCCACACGCACCAGTTCGAAGGCGCGGTAGAGGGCGGTGCGGGTATAGTCCGTCATGTTGATAGACACCTGCGTGATGCCGCGGTCCTTCAGCTCCACTCCCATTGCCTTGCAGTAGCGCAGTCCGCCGCCGATGAAACGGATTTTCTTGGCGATGTCGTGGGCTATCTCCAGACTGGGGGTATTGAGGTTGATATTATAGGCTACCAAAGGCATGCGAGCACCGATGGCTACCGTGCCTGCGGTGGGATGACGTTCGGCAGGACCGAAGTCGGGATGCCATTCCGGAAGCTTTATCTTTTCTGCCATACCCTCGAACTCTCCTTTACGGACAGCTGCCAGGTTTTCCCGGTGGGGGGCAGAAGCGGACTTTTCGTACAAGAAAACGGGAAGATTGTAACGGCGAGCAACCTCCTCGCCCACTTCTTTGGAGAGGGCAACGGCTTCTTCCATCGTCACCCCCCTGATGGGAATAAAAGGCACTACATCTACAGCACCCATACGAGGGTGCTGCCCCTGATGGTGATTGAGATCTATCAGCTCTACCGCTACGCCGATAGCTTCGAGCACGGCATCACGAAGCGGTTCAGGTTCGCCCACTACGGTCACCACGAGGCGGTTATGGTCTTCATCGTTGCTGTAATCCAACAGTTTCACACCTTGTTTGCTCCGAAAAGGAGCCACTATCTTATCTATCTTTTGCAAATCGCGTCCTTCACTGAAATTGGGGACGCATTCCATAATCTTATTCATAATGCTCTTTAAAAAAAAATATATATACTCTGATTTTTCAGACGCAGATGACGCGAATTCTTTTTATCGGAATACAGAGACGTCGGGATTCTTTTGAAAGAAAAAATCCGCGTTATCCGCGTCTAAAAAATGAAATCATCACTTTTACTTACTCCTTCACCACCATTTTTTTCTGCACCAACTTCTTCATCAGCCACATACGGCATCGTGATATGATAGCCGTCTGCATGCGTACGGTTAAACTCCTCGCTCGTCTCCATGGCATGCGGATTGCGTGCCCACGAACGGCGTGCCACGCCGCCCATAACATCCCAAAGCATAGCGGAACGCAGAATTTCGTCTACCCTTTCGGAGCCGTCGCATACCATGCCGAAGCCGCCATTAATCGCTTTTGCCGATGCCGACTCCGCCGCCGTTGTGCAGCGCCACAAGGCTCATGCCCCGCGCGCAGTTTCCGGCAAAGCATTGCACCGCCATGTCCGCCATTACGTTGCTGCCGTCCTTGATGTTGGATGTCTCGCGGAAAGGGGAATCCGTACCGCTGACATCGTGGTGGTCTCGTCCCAGCATAATCGGCCCTACCTCGCCCGGCGCACCATCTCGTTGAAGCGGAGGGCAATCTTCATGCGTCCTTCGGCATCCTGATAGAGGATGCGCGCCTGCGTGCCTACCACCAGATTATTCTTTTCGGCATCGCGAATCCAATTGTAATTATCCAAGTCCTGCCCGCGGCGCGTGGGGTCGATACACTCCATTGCCGCCCGGTCGGTCTTCACCAGGTCTTCGTGCCTGCCACTGAGACACACCCAGCGGAAAGGCCCGTAACCGTAATCAAAGAGTTCGGGGCCCATGATGTCTTCCACATAGCTGGGGAAGATGAACCCGTTCTTATCACTGCCGTTGCGCGCTATTTCGGTGACGCCGGCATCGTAGACGGCTTTCATAAAGGAGTTGCCGTAATCGAAGAAGTACGCGCCGTGTTCCACCAGCCTTTTTATAGCCTTGAAATGACGCCCAAGCGAAGCATCCACCAGGCACCGGAATTCCGCCGGGTTCTCATGCAGCATCCGGGTACGCTCCTCGAAGGTCAGCCCTGCGGGGCAGTAGCCGCCGTCGTATGCCGCATGGCAGGATGTCTGGTCGGATAGCAGATCTATGCGTGCAACTGTTCTGCACCGCATATTCCAGCAAATCGACGACGTTGCCATGATAGGCCACAGAAACCGGGCGGCGACACTCGTCCATAGCTTGTCGAGCCAGCGAAAAGGCTTCTTCCAGAGAATCTGTAACGTGTCCCACCCAGCCCTGGGTATGGCGGGTTTCGATGCGGGAAGCATCCACCTCGGCAATGATTGCCGCCGCCCCTGCCATCTCGGCAGCTTTGGGTTGGGCGCCACTCATGCCGCCCAGACCGGAGGATACAAAAAGCCGTCCGCGCAAGTCGCCGTCTTGCGGAATGCCGAGTTTCAATCGCCCGGCGTTCAGAAGGGTATTGAAAGTGCCATGCACGATGCCCTGCGGACCGATGTACATCCACCCGCCGGCAGTCATCTGCCCGTAATTGGCAACGCCCATCTGCATGGCTGGTGTGCCAGTCCTGCTGGTTGTCATAAAGCCCCACCATGATGGCGTTCGTAATAATGACGCGCGGCGCTTCGGGTTTCGACTTGAAGAGCCCCAGCGGATGCCCGCTTTCGATGACGAGCGTCTGGTCGCAGGTGAGGACTTCGAGGTATTGTTTTATCAGGCGGTATTGCATCCAGTTTTGGCACACCTGTCCCGTTTCGCCATAGGTGACGAGTTCGTAAGGGGATAGAGGGCTATGTCGAAACAGAGGTTATTGTCTATCATCACCTGAAAGGCCTTGCCCTCGATGCAGCGTCCTTTGTATTCGTCAATGGGCTTTGCCTTGAGGTCGCCTTGCGGACGGTAACGGTAACCGTAGATGCGTCCGCGCGTGCGGAGTTCTTCCATGAACTCCGGTGCAAGCGTTTCGTGCAGTTCTTTAGGGATGTAGCGCAGGGCATTCTTCAATGCCGTAGCCGTTTGTGCCGGGTCGAGGGTGTAGCCGCGGTCGGGAGCCCGCCGGATGCCTTCTACGAAGGCGGGATAAGGGGGCAGTGTTTTGCTTAAGGTAATCTCCATAGTATATAAGGTGAATAGTTACAAATTGTCAGCAGATGCTGACTTGTATCTGCCGCAATATAAAAATAAATCCCGATATTCACAATAGAATACCGGGATTTTATCATTTAGACAAAAATAAAGACTCCTTATCGTATCCTCATGAAATACTGTCTGGTCCACTCACCTGCTATTCAAAAAAAAATAAACAAAGGCAATTGAATCCACTTTTTTGCATAATAAGAAAAAGTAACTTATATAGCTCAGAGAAATACAAACAGACCATTTTAATAAAGTTGATGTTGAACGGTGAGGGCAGCTACAGTGCCGTTATGATCCAAAGTATAATCCGTAATCAGAATACGAAGATATTTCACTTCATCATTCTCTGTCTTGAAAGCTACAGCATAACCATGATTAGGCTGAGCCACTGGAAAAATCTTTTGACATAATATCTATTGTCATCTGGTAGAATCAACTTTTTTATTACTTCCGGTAAGCTATTTCACTTTCCCTACATCTTCTATCATTACATATAAACCATTATAGGATTAGCACCTCAAAGGCATTATAAGAAGGAAACGTACTATTCCATACCCCACTTTGACGTATAAAAGAAAGTACACCAAGACACCCACGCGAGAGATCAAGAAGTCCATACTTTATTTCGATTAAAATCTTCATAGTAAACAGGTATTTCGGCACTGCTCCATTTTAAGTTGTATTTCAACACCGCCGTCTTCACTGCCGTTGTTGCCGTATAGTCCCCTTTCACTTCCGTTCCCCCAGCTCCCGGCTCATCAGTAGGTTCATTATCATCGCTTCCGCAACTTGCACAAAACGTCCCGAACAAGAACATCAAACAGGGTAAACCAAAATAATCTCATTCATTTTTTCATATCTATAAATGTTTAATTTAAGATATACCCGGTTCCAAAGTATAACAATGTATTTTTCAATCTCTTTTGAGACAGGGATACAAAAGCGACGTGGAACCAAACTTTATTGTACTTCAAGGTTCTGGAATACCTATACACTGAATAAAGTTAAGCCCACGTCGTAGAGACGCGGGCGTTACAACTTTTATATTCTCAGTGTATTTGAATTTTCCAGATTCCAAGTAACAGGAATAAAAGCTAACGCTCTCTTATATATGTCTATTTCCTAATCAGTCTTTATACCATAGGCGTTCTTTTTTACATTTATAATAAATTATAATAACCGCAAATATATAAATAAAATAATTATCCGCAACACAAGCAGACACTCTTTATGCAAATCCACCCAACCGATAGCTACTCCACATTTGCCCTACTTATTCAACACCCGGCTTACCCCCGCCAACTGACGCAGGTATTTTCCGACAACCTCTGCCGATTCGTTCGTTTCTTTTTCAAAAGCCTCTTTCAGCTCCGGATAATCCGCCAGCAGTTCCAGCATCTTCTCCCTGCCCACAAACTCCGAGCGTCCCGTTTCCGGATTCAACTCATAATACACGCGCGCAAAGACCAGCCCCGAGGCATTGATGGCATCTCCCACTTCACCGCCCAGCTTGGTTGCATCGGGCGGAGTTGCGGTACTTGCGGCAGCCTGCCCCACAGGTTGCGCACAGAAATAAATCTTACCTTTCACCCACATGGCAGGCGCATACCAACCGCCGAAACGGTAACGCTTATAGCGCATCTTCTTGCAATTGACATAAAGCGAGGTATCTACCCGTACAGCATAACAACGGGACTTCAAATAACGGCACAAGCCGGAGTTGTCTTCCGCCTCTATACGATAATCCGCACCCCCCATCAGATAAATCTGATTCTTGGAACGCTTCTCCACTTTCAGTATCGTGACCGTATCTCCGCGGCCTTCCACCAACGCTTTCAAATTGGAATACATTATCTGCTGAGCCGAGCAAGGCAAGCCCAATAATGCCAATATCCCTAACAACCAACGTACTTTCATATCATTTCCCTTTCTTTCTGAAACTTTACTTACCCAGGCGAAAGGTACATTTTTTATCCTTATTCAGCAAACATAGAGAGGAAAAAAACATCGTATCGCCCATAAAATGATTTTCGTACGTCTGCACCGGCCTTGCCCAACCCCTCTCTGTCGCAGACAAAAACATCTAAAGCAGAAATGCGGGAACCCCTTGTTGGAACTGCCGGGATACGCTACTGATTACAAACGAGATACAGATACCAACCGAATACCAACCTTTGGTACACGCCGTACCAAACTGTGGTAGTCCTTGTACCAAGCTGTGGTAGCCCTCGTACCAAACTGTGGTACTTCGAATACCAAACTGTGGTATTTTGAATACCAACCGTTGGCATTTCACATCTTCTTAGGAGAGGAAAACCATATATTTACTTACCTTTGCCAATCTATAAAGCATGGGAATAAATGGAAAGCATTGAAAAAATAAAATCAACATACAGCCGCATTGCGGAGGAAGCACAACAAGAGTCGAACAAAATACAGCAAGCAATTTACCATACCGGCTCCTTACGGTTGCTGCTGTTCGTGGCAGGAATTGCGGGGATTATCTATTTCCGGACGGAAAGTTGGACGATACTGGCAGGAATCGCACTTGTCACCCTGCTGCCGTTCATTCTCCTGATAAAATACCACAACCGCCTGTTCCGCCGCAAAGACTATCAGGAAAAGAGAGCAGAGGTGAACCGGCAGGAGTTGGCCGCGCTGGATTACGATACGTCCTGCTTCGATGCCGGCGAGGAGTTTGTCGACCCCGCCCACCTGTATGCCTACGATCTGGACGTATTCGGCACACATTCATTGTTCCAGTACGTCAACCGCACCTGCACCGAACCGGGAAAACGCCTGTTGGCAAACTGGCTGGGACAGCATCTCGAAAAGAAAGAGGATATACTGGAACGACAGGCAGCCGTACGCGAACTGGCTCCCGAACTGCAATTCCGCCAGCTTCCGCATCCTCGGCATGCTGCACAAAGGCACAGCAGCCGACGAAACCGAACTGAAAGCATGGGCGGCAAGCCCCGGCGTATTCCGCAAGAATAAGTTCTTACGACTTCTGCCGGCAACCGTCACCGGCATCAACGGCATCTGTCTGCTCCTTATGCTTACCGGTTATCTGCCCGCAAGCATGTGGGGAGGATCTGGACGCTCTTTGTCACCGCCGATTCGCCTTTACCGGAAAGATTACCAAGATACAAGCCGTGTACGGCAAGAAGCTACAGATTCTCGGAACGTATGCCGGGCTGCTCAGGCTTATGGAAGCCCGCCCCATGCAATGCCGCCTGCTGAAACGCATCAAAGAAGAAATTGGCGGCGAACAACGGAAAGCCTCCCACGCCATCAGCAGGCTGAACAAGCTCATGGATGAACTCGACCAACGCAACAATGTCTTTATGTACGTCATTCTGAACGGCCTCTTTTTCTGGGAACTGCGTCAGATAATGCGCATTGAAGCCTGGAAAGAGCAATATGCCGCTGAACTGCCCGGGTGGCTCGATGCCATCGGACAAATGGATGCGCTCAACTCACTGGCAACATTTGCCTATAATCATCCGGACTATATTTACCCAAAGATAGTTCAAGCGGAAAGAAAGGGAAAAGGAAACCTAAATAAAGAAGAAGAAAGCAATTCTGAAACGGAAGCACCCATCAATGCCCCTTCCTCCTTCCGTCTCCGTGCCGAAGCCCTAGGCCATCCGCTGATGAACCGTGACCGCTGTGTCCGCAATGACATCGACATGGTGAAACGACCGTTTTTCATCATCGTCACCGGCGCCAACATGGCAGGGAAAAGCACCTATCTGCGTACGGTGGGCATCAATTACCTCCTTGCCTGCATCGGCGCCCCCGTCTGTGCCCGCCAAATGGAAATATGCCCGGCCCGGCTCATCACTAGCCTGCGTACCTCGGATTCACTGAACGACAACGAGTCCTACTTCTTTGCCGAACTCAAACGTCTGAAACTCATCATAGACAAGCTGCAGGCTGGTGAGGAGCTTTTCATCATCCTCGACGAAATTCTGAAAGGTACCAACTCCATGGACAAGCAGAAAGGCTCCTTTTCCCTTATCAAGCAATTCATGACTTTGCAGGCCAATGGCATCATTGCCACCCACGACCTGCTGCTGGGAACACTCATCGACCTCTTCCCCGATGACATCCGCAACTATCGCTTCGAAGCAGACATTACAGACAATGAACTGACCTTCTCCTACCGCTTGCGCCCAGGCATCGCCCAGAATATGAACGCCTGCTTCCTGATGAAAAAAATGGGGATTGCCGTTGCCGACTAATCCCCACCACAGTTAAAGTCAAGTCTAACTCTTTGACTGATTATGCTGTTTTACATTTCTCCAGGAAAGTAGATACTGCAACCGCATCGCTACCCGTATAGTAGCGTACGGAAGTTACCGGAGTATACGTGTAAGGCACAAACTGATACAACTGTACAGCCGCAAATTTATTGTCCTGCGAAATCATGACATCCATGCGCACATTTCCACTGCCGCTACTTTTTATTTCAGTCTCGCCATTCAGCTGTTCATTCTCAATCATATCTGTAAGTTTGCCCAAATATTTCAAATCGAAGAAAACACTGCGTTCCTTGGTCACACTGCCCGTCGGCAAATAGACCACTTCCTTCGATTTCCAAAACAGACGGAACACGCCAAGCAAGACGAATGCCGTACCCAGCACCATCAAAGCCATGCTGAGAGTGGAAGATTTATCACTCATCTCAAAAATGGATGCAAAAATAAAAACACCGACCAGCAGCATAGCTACTGAAAAGATAAGTCCTGAAACACTTGTACGCTTTGCAATATCGGGATGTGAAGACGCAAAAAGAGTCGCGTCAATAGTTTGAGTTGCCATAATATAAATAGTTTTATGAATTAATGAATTATTGTAATAGAGAATAAGGGAGTACAATCTTTCTCTATACGGACATTTATCCGATGCCCATACACAGAAAAAAAAAGACCTGAATACAATAAGACATTAACCACGAACTGGCCAGCAATACGCACCGGAATGTAGAACGATAATG
>VOFK01003509.1_pt1 | contig 18414 bp, 26 predicted proteins | sample 5384121 | NCBI WGS metagenome assembly VOFK01 (sample SAMN12384730, study PRJNA508395) | human gut metagenome | isolation source: healthy gut J | host: Homo sapiens
AATTAAGACGAAAAGTAAAGATTTTTCAAAATGAATGGGTGACAAATAATTAATAGCCAGTGAATGCGATTACGATTATAAAAGCCATTAATATAATCAAAGAGTCTGATATTAGCCTCATAGAAAGAAGAATAGTGTTTGAGGTAGACTTCTTCCTTTTTCAAAACAGAATGGAAGGATTCCATGGGAGCGTTATCAAAAAGGATAGCCCTTTTTACTGTAAGAAAGTCTGAAGCCCATCCTCTCAGCGAGCCGCAATATACTCAGAAGAAGTATACTGGCTTCCACGGTCGCTGTGAAGAATAACATTATCTGGATAGTTCTGATTTTGCCATGAATTTGTCAGTGCAGAAATAACAAGAGAACGATCCATTTTTCTTCCATAACTGTAACCGACGATTTTTTCTTGTACAGACATCCAGAACGCTAGCAAGATAAGTCCAGCCATGCTTTATGGTGTGGATATATGTAATATCTGAAAGCCATATCTGATTAGGGTTTTTGAGCGGAAAAATTCTGATTGACCAGATTTTTTAAGTTCAGAATGTTCATTTTGCTTATTGCGGTAATTCTTGAATTTTCTGATAGTTATAGATCTGATACCAAGCTGTTTCATAAGTCTTGAAACACGATTTACACTTAATTTCGGATAACCATCCTCTCGTAATATACGGGTGATTTTAATAGAGCCGTATACTTTTCGATTATCACAGTAAACTTTGAATATTTTTGACTTCAGAATATTGTTTTCTATTTCACGGTTGGACGCTTTATGATTTAAAAATGCTGTAATATGTGCTTCTGGCTACCTTCAAAACTTTGCACAGAAGTTTGATGGAATGCTCCTTTGAAAGCCGGGAGATCAGTTCTACTCTTTCCCGGATTCCCTTGAGAAGATAGCCATTGCTTTTTTAATATTATATTTTCCTCCTCAAGCAAGGCTAATTTCTTTTGCATTTTTTTTGATTTCGGCCATGGTCATGGTTTCAGTTTCTGAAAACCTGGACTTTTGTATATTTTTTGATCCATTTATGCAATGTGGAACTGCTCATTCCGTATTCTTTGCATATCTGCGTACTGCTTTTTCCGGATTCATACAAGCTTACTATGCTTTTGCTTGAATTCCTCTGTATACTTGGTGTTTTCCATGTGTTTCTCTCCTTTTTTATTATTATACCATCTTTCGCTTTTTGCTGTCCACTTTTTTTAGTATAGCACCAATGCGTTAAAACAGGCATTTGATTACGAACAGAAAATTAAACAGGAAGAATGTGAAGAAATTGCCGAAGAATCTGAGGAACTTTAAGAAGGTTTTCAGATGACAATGGAATGAGGTGTGAAAATGAGATATAAAAGTTTTTTTATATAAGAAAAAACCTGTCGATAACTTGATTCGGCAGGACAAGCAGGGAGTGATATTTGCTGTAAAGGATATGAAGTTGGGATTTTTTGATTCTGAAGAAAAACTAAAGCTTGACGAAATTTCAATTGCAGTTAGGTTTTGAAATTCTCAAAGATGATATATACGAGGCAGAGCATTTGATCAAGGATTATATTGACTGTGAAGAAAAAGGAATATGTTCATATGATTGAAGAGCAAGAAGCACTCAACTTGAAAAAACAGATAAATATATAGTATAATAAAGCAGATCATGTAAAGACAGACGGGAAGCGTTAAAAATGGCAGATCAGACAGTAGTATATGAATTTGAAATAAAGCTTTGTAATCTGGAAGATAAGTATTGGAGAAGAATTGAAATAACTTCAGTAAGTACAGTAGCAAAATTAGCTTATGCAATTATGGCGAGTTTTGAATTAAGCGGAAAGTCATTTATTAAGCGTTAGGTATATTAATTCTTATTTTGAGTTTTATAACGATAATGCTATTCAACCATGCGATTTTAAACTGAAAAATCTTAATTTATCAGTAGGTGATAAACTAAAAATGGTTTATGATTTTGGAGCAGACCTGAATTTTGCAATTAAGCTTACTGAAATAAAAAGAGTTTAAAAAGAATACAGGGACTCATTATCCGTATGCTTTATCGGGAGCAGGAACTAAAATTCCTGAAGACATGTTTATTCCGGAATTAATTGAAGAACTTGATAGTTTATATAAAGAGTATGATTCTGAACTCGATAATGTCTTGTTAAAAGGGAAAATTCAAATTCTAAAAGATCAATATGAATTAAAATGATAAACCTAATGCTATTCAACATCATATTTGAATAGCGTTATCTTTATGCAAAGAAATAATTTAATAAAAGTTTATGCTAATGTTTAGAACCACTGCGTTCTAAGCATTTATTTTTTGATCTAATACTTATTGTATAATATTAACAAGTAGAATTATTTAATTATATATAATTCTACAAAATTCTATAATAAATTGCCCAAAAAAATGTTGACGATGTTAAAAATATCTTGTATAATGAGAAACATAAGATTGGAATTAAATGGAATATGTTAATACAAATTTTACCACTACGAATTAGGTATTGACTTTTATAAAAACTTCATTATTTAATGTAATTAGGCTATGGCTAATTATGTTGATATTAGTCGAAATTTGGTTGGACACTATTGATAATTGTATATTATTTTGTGTAAACCTTTATCTTGTTTCTGGGGGTGTTTTTGACAGAGAGGATTTCCTTTTTTTGCTTTGCCATAGCAACGTGAGTGTAAATCTGTGTGGTTGTGATGGAACTGTGCCCCAATAGCTTCTGTATGTAGCGAATGTCAACATCTTCGTCAAGAAGCAAAGTGGCAAAAGAATGACGAAACATATGCGGTGTTATATGTATATCGTATTCGGTCATAGCGGTATACTTTTTGAATGATTTCACGAACCGATTGCTCAGTGAGACGATGGTGTAACTTATTGACAAAGAAGAATCCGCATGACTTTATGTCTTCTTGGAACAAATCGTAATAGTTTTTTTAGTGCCTTTAAAACATCATCATTTTCGATTTGAATCATGCGTTCCCTTAGAACTTTTTCCGAAAAATTTTGATTGTGTGATTGGTCAAGTCTACAGATGAAGGTGTCAGACTGCAAATTTCAGATACTCTGGCTCCGGTTGCAAAGAGAATTTCAAGTACTGCAATGTCACGAGTAGTGCAACGTTTCTGGTAGTCTGTTTCAGCTTGTGAAAATGAATTGTAAGCATAGGTAAGTATACTGTTAATTACATTGAGAGGAATCGTTTTAGGGAGAATTGTAGGTTCCTGGAAGGATACATCAATTCTGTCAAAAAGGATTGATTTCAATTATTTCTTGAATTAAAAGATAGTGAGTAAAGGCTTTCACAGAGGCAATTTTTCGCTTTACCGTCTTGGGCTTAAACTGCACGCGAAGCATGTCGATGTATTGGCAAATCATTTCTTTAGAAAATGTGTTGCCTGTATATTCAGAGAATTGCCTAAGGTCGATTCTGTAGGCTTTAATGGTTTTTTTTTTCGTTCAGAGCTTTTCTGGACTTGCAGTAGTTAAGAAACCTTTCTATTTGCAGGTTTAAGTTTATCATGGTAGTTACTCCTTTGTTTGGGATTGATTCTATTATATATTGTTTTTGTCGAATGCTGTCGATATATTTCTTGGCAAAAATGGCGAGAATATGTTGATTTTAAAGGAAAAGGGTTTTATAATATTATTATCAGAACTCAACACCAGATAACTTCAAATTATATTATGTAAGGTGACCTTTTATGGATAATAACCCTTTAAATAAAGAAGAAATTGCGCAAATGTATAACGAAATGTATGAAATATGGCCAGATGATGACAAATGGTATAGTTATACACATAATTGTATAGTAAAATATATAAATTCTCAAAAGGAACTGATGAATTTATCAGATGAGTCTTTAATATTAAATCTCGGTTCTGGGGGCAATGAATATAATATTAATGGCATACACTATCATGTAGACATTGCCGAAGAAAAAATTAAACATTGCAAAAAACTTTATTGTTTCTTCTGCCGAAAAATATACCTTTTAATGATAATTTTTTTGATGGAGGGATTTGTGTAGGATCAGTTATAAATTATTGTGACCCATTTGCAGTTATTAGCGAAATAAGTAGGACATTAAGAAAAAGGTGGATATTTTATAATTGATTTTGAGCAAAGCGAAAGTTGGCAATTTTACGGACAAAAAAGAATATAAAAGTGAAGCGACAATAATTCATTCATTTAATAGTGGATATGAAGATAAAATATGGGTTTTTTCTTATTCATATATAGTGGAAATTCTCAAAACCTATTCACTAAAGATTATAAATGTCGAAAGGTTTCATTTGTTGAGTCCATTACTATACAGATATACAAAAGATGAAAATAAATCAGCCAAATTTGCGAAGTTCGATTCGTTCCTTAAATGCCTCCCATGTATTAGAAATAAATCTTGCAATATCATTTTAACAGTGCAAAAAGTTTAGAGAACACTGGCAAATTTTTAATTATTTTTTCTTTGCTTTCGAATCAGATTAAGGCTACAAAAGAAAACACTATAAATACTACTGCTACTGACACTAATGCAATAGTTGTTAATTGAACATTTAGTTCTTTCGCAAAAAACAGAACTCCCAGTACCAAAATAATAACAATTATTGTATATATTAAAAGCGTTTTTGAATAGACTTAGTTTTTGAAGGAATGCTTTTTATCATCAGATGAATAGGAGTGCTTTTTAATATACCCATTCATTATGACATACTCCTCATTCAATGAGCTGGTTATCATGCTCAAATAGCCCTCATATTTTTTTAGATAGTCTTGTTTTTCAGAAATATCAATGAAGGGATCATCCCATGCTTGATAGTACAAATATACAGTTTTAACAATTGAAATGTATGTATTATTCTTTATGTGGCTCAACCCCAATACTTTTTGGTATATCATTAGTAGTGATTCTTTTTTCGCTTTCCTAATTTGTTTTTTTCAAGCATAGGGTGAACATATAGACAATTTGCTACTTTTAAAAATTTTCAAGTTCATACATCTTTATTTCTGAAAGGTATATTTTTGTAGAATCATATTTGCACAGAATTTCTTTTGTTATAAAGTCGTAATCCAAACCCTGCTTATTAATATAATCCACTATTAACCAGTAAAAAGAATAAAAAGCACTATTTCAATTGTATTGATTATCTATTGTAATATAATCTATTAGTAATGTTCGGCTTTTCTTAATATAGGCCAGTTCTGCATATCCAATTACAATGTCATTTGATAATAAAACAAAGAAAAACAAATCTCCTAACGCAAACTTTTTGTAATGGTCTATCCAATATTTAATTTCATTAGTGCTTGTTTTTTGTATATATTCAACTGACTGTGTATAAATCTTCATGGCTTCAAAATATTCCGAACATTTTGAGGAGGTCAAACGCATTAATTTATAATCCACATTATTACCCATAAAAGGTCACCTTACATAATATAATTTGAAGTTATCTGGTGTTGAGTAATAAAATGTGTGAATTCGTTGAGATAAATGCGAAGATACTTATTCCAACAAGTATGTCGATGGTATATGGAATTATTATTAAAAAGCTTATAACTTAATCATGATTTGATGGGGTTATGATTTGAATTTGAACTCACATAGAGTCATATTGTTAATGTCAAGAGCGGAAAAATAAGTGGATGAAAAGCCTTTGATGTGATATATAGAATAAAAAAAATGCTAAATTTTCGTGAACTTAATGGCTTGACAATATATCTAACGGCATATTTGGGTTTATAGAATGACTTTAGAAGTAGATTATATGATGGATTATTATGTGTGATATGGTTGATGAACAGGGCAAAAGATTATTAGCGGATAAGTTGTCACAATTGTGTATTAAACTACTATGTTTTGTATAATTTGTTCGAGAAAAAAATAGCAAGTAATGCCACTACAATTAAAATTATTTGGCATAGGAGATCTTTGGACACTAACATCATGTGTTTTTTTTTGATTTTATAGTAGGAGTTTTATTCATCAATGACAGAAAAAAATAAGATTTTAGAATCATGGATAATGGTGGAACATTTATCGGAGGGAGATATCAATCTCAATAATAAGGTTATTCTCACTCTGAATGATTTACAGGGACAGGATTTCTATTCTCTGTTTTTGCAAGAAATCGAAAAAAAAAGAAATGGGATCAGCGAAAAAAGGGGGAGTCGTTGTCTATTTTGATGTCTTTAGATTTCAGGAAGTTGTGGACATGCTTCGCGTGCAGTACGGTTTGGAAAAGACTGATGAAGACATTCGTTTCGGAAATAAGTTCAGTTTTGCGCTGTACTTTGACAGGGCTCTTAATTTTCTGACGGATATGACATTCTTTACAGAGAGTGCTTGTATAAGGTATTTCAAACAGGTTCCCCATGAGGAAGAGTTTCGGGAATTTGAGGAAAATCTAAAAAATCAGTTTTCTCAGGATTTTGATGAGACAGTCGGGGAATCCAGAGAAATTTAATGCGGCTATGCAAAAAAAAGTACTCCTGCGATATGGGATTGATGTGACAAATTGCCGGATGCAGATTACAGGAAATATAGAGACAGAAGCGACGAATCTGCATTCTTTTTTTTTCATCGATGATCTGGAAAAAGCAAAGAGAATCAAAACGACCAATCTAGATGCATATTTGTATGGAAACAAAAAAAAGAGCACATAAACCTTGACAGCAAAAAAAGATTCAATGAATTTCCATCCGCATGTGTTTGAACAGATTCTGCAGCCGGAGAATTATCCTCTAGGAAGATTTCCGAGCAATATAAGGCATGCGCTTTCTTTGATGCGCAGGTTGCGGTAAATTTATCCATAGGTTTCGATGACAATCAGATGAGAAGTGTCAACGGTCCACCTGGAACCGGAAAAACGACTCTTTTGAAAGATATATTTGCGCAGTTAGTTGTGCAAAGCAGGCGTATGATATTGCGAAGCTTTCGGGTTATTTTATCAAAGGAACAGAGAAAACGATTTATTTTAATCATGCATCAATTGGGGAACTCCCCGAAATGTATTACCGAAAATAATATTGTAGTTGCAAGTTCGAATAACGGTGCGGTTCAAAACATTGTGAATGAACTTCCGCTGATTAAGGAAATTGACAATTCCCTGATTGAGGAACTCAAAGAGGCGGACTACTTTCGTGAAATATCGAATGCGAAAATATCGGTAGAGTGGATTGAAGATGAGAATGGAAATAAAAAGAGCGGAACTGAGAAAAGAATCTGTTCCGGGAGAAGAAAAAGTTTTGGGGAGTATTTTCACTCGAGGGTGGAAAAGCGGATAATATGACTAATATTCTCACGAATATGAAGCACATTCACAAAATATCTGGATGAAGAATATTTACCGGATCAAGATATATATAAACAATTTCTGAAGCATTATGAGGAAGTAAAAGCGATTCGAACAAAACAATACAGAAATTTGCAGACAGCATTCGGGCATATCAGGAATATAGACAAAAGCTGGAACAGGTTCGCGCCAACTATCAAAAAAAAGAATTAGAGAATAAAGAGAATGAACTATGTGCAGAACTTCAGAAGCTTGCAGAAATTGAACAGGAATGCAGGAAGCGGTTGGAACAGTTACAATCCTGTCTGAAAGAAACGCAAAAACAGAGCAGAAACTATTCGACAAAAACATGACCAGTATGAACCAGTGCCTTCAGGTACACAAGAGGCAATGCCCTTGTTTCTTTTCAGGAAAGAAAAAAGAAAGAGAAATATAGGAGTAGATTAAATGAGATTACGGCTCAACTCGTAAAATTAAGTGATGAATATACAGAACACAGCAACCAGGAGAAAGAAATTAATAACAACATTCTTTTGTGGCAGGCAAAGCTGAGACGAAGTACAGAAAAACAGACGGAGCTACAGCGGAAATTTGCCAGTTGGAAGATGGCAGAAGCAGGTAAAATTTCAAATTTAGAAAAAAAAGAGTCTATGAATATGAAAATATTAGAAACGATAGTGAGACAGAAACCGCTGAATATGAATCAGGAGTATGATGATTTACAGAAGTCAAACCCGTGGTTTGACGAAGCGTATCGTGTTGCACAGTCAAAATTGTTTGTTATGGCATTACGTGTCCGGAAACAATTTCTTTATGAGAACAGAAAAAAATATAAAGACAGCCATTATTGTCTGGGATCATCAGGAGAAATATTTGGAGAAAACCTGTGATTGAGGCGGCATGGAACTGGATTAATATGGTAATTCCGGTAATTAGTTCGACTTTTTGCCAGTTTTTCGCGTATGTGCAAAAATCTTGGGGCAGAAACACTGGGCCATTTATTCATTGATGAAGCAGGACAAGCGCTGCCACAGGCGGCTGTCGGTGCGATCTATCGCAAAGCAGATATGTGATGGTTGTCGGCGATCCGCTACAGATCAAACCGGTTCTTACGTTGGATTCTAATACTTTATATATGTTAGGTAAGCATTTTGGAGTGACGGAGAAGTATTTATCTGCATCGCATCGGCATCTGTACAGACCTTAGCAGATGCGGCAAGTCAGTATGGATTTTATCGAAAGCAGTATAAGTCTAAGAATTCGTGGGTTGGCATTCCACTATGGGTACATAGAAGATGTCAATATCCGATGTTTACAATTTCGAACATGATTTCCTATGATGGATTTATGGTGCAGGGATTGGAAAAGTACGGAAAAACAGGGTGGTTTGATGTTGGTGGAACGGCGGACAATAAATATGTTGAGGAGCAGGGGAATTCCTTTTACAAAAGCTCAGGGAGATGATAGATAAAAATCCGAAAATCTTAGATAAAAAAAGAAAAGGATGTGATTTATGTGATTACTCCGTTTTCCAATGTGGCATATCAGCTTTCGCAGAAATTACAGAAAATTCACTTTACCAGATACGATGAACATGGCAAGCCGACCAATGTCGGAACTGTCCATACATTTCAGGGAAAAAGAAGCTCCAATCGTATTTTTTGTATTCGGTGCCGATCAAAAAGCAGCAGTGGAGCAGCCGCGCTGGGCAGTAACCGAAGCGAATATAATGAATGTTGCGGCTACGAGGGCAAAAAGAGGAGTTTTATATTATTGGCGATAAGAAATTGTATCTTGGGCTCAGATGTGATGTCGTGACAGATACATATCGGATTATCAGTCAACACAAAAATCAGCATTTGGATCTTGTGGATGAACAGGTAAACAAGACTGAGTTGTATATGCAGATCGACGAAACACAGACACCCGGTATAGGTGAGGATTTAAGACGTATTACAGGAACGGTTAAATATGTTGGAAAGGGAAGAAAAAGTTTTTATGCCTATGTCGCTGGCAATGATGGAAAAGAATATTCCATTACCGAAAACATTTACTTCAAGACGGAGAATGCAATAGAAGTGATTCAAAAGGGAAATAAAATATCTTTTTGTTCCGGAAGAAGGAAAAAAGGAAACCGGTTGCTACAGAAGTGAAGATGGATATTTAGCGGTAAATTGATATGCCTAACGCCATCTGACTGAAAAGTTGAAATCTGAACCCCTTAGTCTAATTTCAGTTTTGCGGTTTCCCTGATATTTCGGTTGCTCAAATCGTACATGCGTCTTGTATTTTAATTGTAAATCAGACACTTTTTTTCATTCATCTATTTTATAGTCACAAGACAAAATACGCCGTTTGCAAAGAAATTGTAAACGGCGTTGTTTTTATATAAAATTAAGCAGTGAGACACCTGTACCGAAAAACTCAAAACGTAAAAAAAACTAATCGCTATTTTATACACGAACTTAACAACGCTCAGCAAGGCTATCAAAATCAACGCTAGTTGTATGGTTGTAACATTTTAAATGAGACCCTTAAACTTCAGCTTATCAGGAGAAATCCCGATAGGCTTTTTATTTTTCACTCAGCCCAGATTTGGGCTCAGTAACTTTCTATCGGATATGCAACCAAAAGTAAAAAATTAAAACCCCCACTTGAACTTAATAAATCAAGTGGGGACTTTTAATGAAAAGATGGTAAACAGTCACAAACTGTATTTATATTCTACACTTTATATTTAAACAAAATATAGAAATAATGTAAATATTTGATTAATTTTATATTTATATATTGATTTTTGTAAATTTTTGGTATATAATGTGCTTATAAGTATATTTAATAAAGTTTATTTAAGGAGAAATATTATGAAAAAATTTAAAAGATTTTTAGCAGCAATTACAACAGTTGCTGTTTCGGCTGTTTCGCTTTGTAGTATGTTTACAGCAAGTGCAGATACTACTCAATTAAAAACTTTTAGAATATTCCATGAAGTTACAGCAAATTCAGATATAGCATTTTTTCGATTATGCGATAAACTATGGTTCAATAATTACTGCTACACCAAGTATTAAAAACAAATTTACTTGATAATGGCTACTTTTACTTCTTCTAATAATGGAAAGATACAGACTACATATATGGGAAGTCCAATTAGTACCAATGGTATCATAGCCACCACTGATTTTTCTATACTCCAATGTCTGTTTCAAGTATATTTAATGAAATTAGCTATAATGCAACAATAAGAAACAGCAATAATAACAATATAGATCCTAATTCAATTACAATGACATCTGTTTTAATGGGTGATGTTAATCAGGATGGAATCGTTAATAAAGCAGATGTTGACGCATTAAATAAGTATCTTTTGAACTCAGATGATTATCGACTTCCGGAAAAAGGGCTTTTAGCGACTGACGTTAAATATGACTCTATAATTAATATTGAAGATGTTAATAAGATTACTGATTATATTATGGGTGTGGTGGATTATTTATAAGTTAAATAAAACAAAAGCGGCAAGGGAGATCCTGCCGCTTGAATTATAAAAAAATAGAGCGAAATATTTCTACCCCGCTCCGCAAAAATGTATAACATTTTTTCCTTGTGCATAATAGTATATCATATTTTTAAAGAATTTGTCAAAAATATAAAAAGCCCGTCAGGAAATTCCCGACGGGTTTAGCTTTGTATTGTTTCTACGGTATATTTTTTTCAACAAATTAATTATACCACACTTTTATAAATTTTTGCAAATTATTTCACTTTGGTGCTATACTAAAAAGTGGACAGCAAAAAGCGAAAGATGGTATAATAATAAAAAAAAGGAGAGAAACACATGGAAAACACCAAGTATACAGAGGAATTCAAGCAAAGCATAGTAAGCTTGTATGAATCCGGAAAAAAGCAGTACGCAGATATGCAAAGAATACGGAATGGGCAGTTCCACACTGCATAAATGGATCAAAAAATATACAAAAAGTCCAGGTTTCAGAAACTGAAACCTTGTATCTACCACTATTTTAAAGACAGGCTCAGCAAATTTCCAAATATTTTTTATAACAGGTACTAGCTGCTCAATAATAGCTTTTGCTGATTTAAGAGCGTCCTTAATTATCGGTAGAACAGATTTACCTATGCTGCTTAATATCGGTGTAAGCTCTTGTGCAATGAAATATCCGGCGTTTCCAATTTCCGGCGGTATTACTAAGTCTCTGAATTCTCCCCATGTTTTGCCTGTAGCCTTGTTAAGCCATATCTCCCATACCTTTTCCTCTTCGTGTATATCTATAAACTGTGATATAAAACTCGTAAACTGACCAGTTTGTATATATCCGTCAAGCAAGTCAAACGGAGATGAATATCTTGAGAAAATCATATCAAAAGAAATTTACTCCCACTTCTCCTCCTTGACCAAGAACAACTTCACAAAGCAATAATTCGGGTGATAAATAATAGTGTCAGGGTCAGGGAAGAAATAATCAGCATCGAAAACAGGTTGAAGGAGATCGATCAGGCAAGGAACGATCTGGTAATGCTGATAGCCTCCGGCGGCTGTGATGAGGACAAGCTTGACAGCAAATTTGCGAAGTTATATCAAGAGGAACGGCGCCTTAGCGAACGGCTGGAAATGTTAAAATCTCAGAATAAAACTTCCGCTAAAACTCAGCAAAAGCTTGATAAAATCATGGATACGATAGAGCATGAAAAGTTTGCATTGGAAACTTTTTGATAATGTGCTGATAAGAAAGCTGATAGAGTGTGTAAAGGTTCTCAGCAAAACTGAAATTCTGGTGATTTTCAAGGGCTGCTACGAAGTAAAAATTGATATTGAATAATAAAAAATGCAGTTTCTTGCAAATTAGATTTTGCAGGCTGTTTTTTAGTTGGGAGGCAGTAATTTGTCAGGAAATTTTGAAGGGATTAAGCAGCAAAAATATGGTGTGGAGGTAGAATGCACAGGCTTGACCAGAGAGGCAATTTGCAAAGGCAATAAGCAAAGTTTTGGGCGGTTTGCCGGAGCATTTTGGCGACAGTTATAACAAGTACAATGTTCGTGACAGAAAGGACAGGAAGTGGTTAATAGTCTATGATTCGAGCATCAGATGCGTTGACAAAAAGCGGCTGTTCTGCGTCGAGAAATTATGCTGTTGAGCTTGTAACTCCGGTATTGGAATATGGGGATATTCCGCTGCTTCAGGAGGTTGTCCGTGCTTTAAGAAAATCCGGAGGCGTGACCGGAGCGGAATATCGGCAGGAATTCATGTGCGTATTGACGGCGATCCTTATGACGCACGAACATTGAGAAATTTAGTGAATATTTTTTTGCAAGCAAAGAAAACTTCCTTTTCGATATGCTTCAGGTGTCGCCGATGCGTGAAACTTACTGTCAAAAGGTGGACAGAGATTTCCTTGAAAAGCTGATTAAGAGAAAGCCGAAAACTATTGAGGAAATTCAGAAATTATGGTACAACGGCGATATGAACGAAGTGCATAATCACTACTCCTCAACACGTTACCGAGCCTGTAATTTACACAGTTTCTTCGCTAATGGTAACTGGGAAATGAGAGCTTTGCAACAGTTCACTTCATGCGGGAGTTATCAGATCATATGTGACTTTGGCACTTGCAATTTCCAATGTGGCGCTGACTAAAAAGTTCTGTTCTCCGCACATTTCTGAAAGTGAAAAATCTGAGGTATAGCGCAAGAGTCTGGCTGATAAATCTGGGACTTAATGGAGAAGAATATAAAAACTTCCGCAAGCATCTGCTTTCACATCTTGAAGGCAATATTGCTTGGCTTCACCCCGAATATGCGATTAAGCAGCGAGAACGTCTTAAAGCGCGCGACAAGCCGCCCGTGAGAAGCGTGTCGAGCCTATGAGGGCGGTTCAGCGAAGCAATCCGATAACGTACCCGATGAGGTTATTTGCCGAGAGAAAATGAGGACGGTGAGATCGTTGCCTGCGAGGGGTTCAGGATAGAGGTATTTTTCTGACGAATCCGAAAAATGTAGAGATTGATATTTTCTCCGCGCGGTTGATTTTGAACTGATGAAAAACAGTATTGATGAAGTTGAGCAGTTCACTAAGGATTATATTGACTGTGAAGAAAAGGAGTATCAGAGAATGATGGACGAATTTAACAGGGATTGATTTTTGAGAATCGGCGGTAATTTAGTGCCGCTGTATTTTTACTTCATTAACCGCAATATTACTGAAAGAGAATTGAATTTAAGCAGTTGCAACTGCCATGAAATTACAAACAGATTTGGTCAGGTAAAGGCTTTGAATCGAATGGCTATCAGGCGCTTAACGGCTTGATTGTGCGCTGAAAGAAGAGATTCTTAATAAAAAGTACTCAGCTATCAGATGTTTACAATGAATTATCTGCTGCTGATTGAGCATATATTACGAGAAGCAAAGCTTTATCATAAGTATGTACAAATGCTTGAAACAGACGGAAAAATCGATATGCAGTCTATGAAAGAGGTTGAATGCTTCTGGAATCAAATTATGATGGAGCATGCTCTTTTTATACGAGGTCTGCTGGATTCGTCAGAAACTGAGTTAATAAACTCTGCTGATACGTTTGCGGCAGATTATTCAGCTTTGTTAAATAGCTGTCATAATGCACAGATTATTGCAGAAAAAAGCAGATTCCTCAACAGTTATATTACTCTCGACGCATCCTGTTGAGTCAATTTGAAGTGAAACATTAAAAGGATTTTTCTTCATTATGTTTATAATAATTGTTCACAGATGCCCAAAAAACAAGTAAAAAAATATACAATATATATTTAAATTTTTGTTTAAAAAAATCAATAAAAAAAATAAAATTATATGGTATTATTTGGTTATAAGTATAAATACAATTTTTTATATTTATAATATTAAAGTATTGGAGTAATTAAAATGAAATCAAAAATGAAAAAAACAATTGCATCACTTTTAACAGCCGCAATAGCAACTATGTCGTTTGGCAGTATGATGACAGCTAATGCAAAGCATCATATAATAAGACTTTCAGAATTTATTATAGCTTAAAGACTAATAATTCTGGAGTGTCAAAAATGACATCACATCTGGAATATAATTACAATATAGTAGAGGTTAAAAAAGTTATCAAGGGAAATTTAGGGGGGGATCTCATGGGTTTTCTCAGGATACATATGGAGTAATGGATGTCAGCTACAATAATACGTCTAATATTAATACGCAAGGAACATTGATGTATGTTTCATTTGATGCGCCAACAAGCGTAAGCAATCTAACTGATTATCTTGAATCATATAAAGTAACCAGTGTGAAAAAATACAGCTGGAGCAAGCCTTCCTATATCAAAAGTATCTACGGATATAGTTTTGGTTGGAGATATTAATCAAGATGGAGAAGTAAAAAGTAATGATTTACTTGAATTAAAAAGCATTTAAGTTCAAATACATTATCAGGAAACGCTTTGAAAGCAAAGCAGATGCAAACGGAGATTTGAATGTAGATGAAGATGACTATGAACTGTTGAGAAAATATATTCTGAATTTAGAAGATTTTGATAAGTAGTCAAGAATAATTTAATAAATGTATAAAACGACCTTTTGTAAAAGGTCGTTTTATATTTGTCATGGGCAGTGTAAAAAGCACACTGAACAAGTACAAGGTTTACCATATTGTAAGCGAATGATACGCAGTATTTGGTATATAATAATAGCAAGGTACAGATTTTTTCAGTAAAACACTTAGCCGTTGGCTGTGTGGAATTGTTTAAGGAAAGGGGATTATTAATTATGGAAAAAATTAAAGCTATTCAGTATGGATGCGGAAAAATGAGTAAATATACATTGCGATATATGTATGAACATGGAGTTCAGATTGTAGGTGCAATTGATATAAATCCTAGAAGTGGTCGGAATGGATATTGGTGATTATGCAGAGCTTGGTGTCAAAACGGGTGTGATTATCAATAGCAATGCCGACGAAATCTTGGATAACACCGATGCCGATATCGCAGTTGTTACACTGTTCAGCTTGATTAGTGATTGCTACGAACATTATGTTAAATGTCTAAGCCGTGGAATCGATGTCATTTCAACCTGCGAGGAAGCTACCTATTGTTGGACAACAGATCCTGTACGTGCTAACACTCTTGATGTTATTGCCAGAAAGAACATGGCTGTACATTTGTCGGAAGCGGAATGGAGGATACTTTTTGGATAAACATGGTCGGCATGATTGCCGGGAGTTGTAATAGTATCAAAAAAATCGAAGGCGCAGTAAGCTATAATGTTGAGGATTACGGACTGGCTTTAGCAAAGGCTCATGGAGTAGGATTAAACGCAGAAGAATTTGAAAATCAAATTGCACATCCTGAAACTACAGAACCGTGCTATGTATGGAATTCAAACGAAAGCCTTGCTGCAAAGCTTGGACTTACAATTAAAAAGTCAGACGCAAAAATGTGTTCCTTATTTTAAGGAAGAAGATGTTTACTCCTCTACAATGCAGCGAATAATTCCCTAAGGGAGAGTGTATTGGAATGGCAGCTGTTGTAAAAACCGAAACATTTCAAGGTCCAATAATTGAAACCAGATGTATAGGCAAGGTATACGGTCCTGATGATGGTGATATGTGCGATTGGAAAATAATAGGAGAACCGGATACAGAATTTCATGTAGTCAAACCTGCTACAGTTGAGCATACATGCGCAACTATTGTGAATCGTATTCAAGCGTTTTAAATGCGCCGTCAGGTTTGGTAACTGTTGATGAATTAAATGAAATTTCGTATTTAGCCTATCCAATAGAATTTTACTGTTGATAAAAAGTAATTAGACCCATTCGATAATCAGATAAACTGCGTAAATTTAAACGGCTGTAAGCAATTGGTAGCTTACAGCCGTTTTAATGGATTTTATAAAATTATATTTTGCTTTATAAATCTTTAGCTATTAAATTTGCCGACCAGGCAATTAATTTTGCGATACAAAATCAAGATCATCTGTGGGATTCAACAATAATATTTCTTTATCCTGTGAATTGATATTTTCAAGCAATATTTTTTTTTTTATTTATATATTCTTCGCATTCAAGATAATACTTTGCTTGAATTACAAAGAAAGCCGATTTAAGCAAAGATTTTAAAATATCGTCGCTTTTTTTTCATGAATTGCATTATGAACGCACATATGATAAATATTACAAGCGCCTAGCCTGACCGCACGAGAAATATCTTTGTTGGTTATCAGATTTTTTATAAAATTCAAACTGCCATACAGCGCTATGGTATCATGATAAAATTGAAAAAGATCAGATCTGTCCCAATTTTCAAGTTCTTTTTACCTGAAATAAAACCGCATATCTTTTCACGCATAGGCATTTTGCTTATGATTTCATCGTAACGCTTTATATCGGAATAAATTAATTTATCGAAAATCACAACAACGTCAATATCACTGTTTTCAGTTGCTTCACCTCTTGCGTAACTGCCTTGAATGCCAATGAAAATTATACGTTTCGGAAAAACTTTCGTTTATTTTTTCGTAAAGTCTTGAAGCCAATTTTCCAACATAACTTTTCCTTTCATATAAGTTTATTATTTTAGTATAGGTGTCTCACTGCTTAATTTTATATAAAACAACGCCGTTTACAATTTCTTGCAAACGGCGTATTTTGGCGGAAAGAGAGGGATTCGAACCCTCGATACGCTATCAACGTATACACGAGTTCCAGTCGTGCGCCTTAGACCAGCTCAGCCATCTTTCCATTATTGAATTGTAAAAACCTCAGCCTTTAGCTGAGGTTTTATGGTGCGAGTGACGGGACTTGAACCCGTACGCCAATGACACACGCCCCTCAAACGTGCCTGTCTGCCTATTCCAGCACACTCGCATTGAGTACTTTTAATATTATATCAGAGATTTACCTTCTTGTCAAGCTTTTTTTATAAAAAAACATATTTTTTTATTATTAAATAATTTTTTATTTATGTTTATTTTGTATTTTTTTACTTTATTGAATTTAAATATTATACGCAATTCTTTTTTCATATGTTTTCTTTTTTTACTGTCATACCTTTTGCTAATCGAACAAATCATATTAACGGTAATAATATTTTTATGATGGTAGAAAAAAGGATAATTAAACCGATAAAATTCCAAGGACGGAAAAAACCCTGCTAAAAAATATAATTTAAATCTGGTTTTTACTGACTGTTTTGTAATTAAATTTTTCCATCCGTTTGGTTATTTCATTTTCTATTGTACCGTAAGTTCCGCAGCTGAAATGATATTCAAGTAGTTCCTTTTTCTTCAGGTGAGAGTCGGGGAAGCTCCGGCTCAGACAATACTTTTTACAAAGATTTCTGTTTTGCTTTTCAAATTGAGCAATACCCAATTTTTACATTCATTTTGAATATACTGCCAGTTCAATATTTTTTTTTCTTTATGCATTAAAAATATATAACGATCCAAAAGACTGCGCAGACCTGTTCCGCTTATATTATAATGTTTATATTCATGTGCAGTAATATATACATAAAAATCTTCATCGGTAAAATGATATCCATATTCTGTATTACTATCCTGAATTAATTTGTTTTTTATTTGGGAATAGTATTCTGTCCATTTTTCATTATATGATATATGAAAAAGCTCAGTGTGCATTTCATAGTTATATATCGGCGGTTTTATATATACGTCATGATTTCCTTTTCCGTAATATTTAGCGCTGTATCCTAAATTTTTCATAATTTTCAGCACAGTTTTGCGATATGTTTTATCAAACAGAATATCATTATCCGACATTTGCCGCACATCAGTCTGCGGATACAATTCTTTCAGGACCGTGCCCTTTAACGGCATATACCAAATTCCATACTGCTCTAAAGTACCGCATATTTTCTTGCGTTCAGAATCGAGAAGAATATTTTTTCGGATAGCTTTAAGCTTTGCTTCAATGAATTTTTTATTAGAAATTCCTGCTGACTCAACGCTGTACATACGATTGCGGTCAAGCTATGATACTGACACATTTTAAATAATTCATCCGGATTAATTAGAGCTATACAGCTTGAATCGGTGCAATACGTTTCTTAACTTTTATGAAACAATACGTAAT
>VOFK01003745.1_pt1 | contig 18407 bp, 30 predicted proteins | sample 5384121 | NCBI WGS metagenome assembly VOFK01 (sample SAMN12384730, study PRJNA508395) | human gut metagenome | isolation source: healthy gut J | host: Homo sapiens
AGTTACGTATTGCTTTCGCGGCGGGCTCCTCCATTGAGCACATCGCCTACGAGGGCGAAAACATGAGCAAATACGGCGATGTCGTCGTCATTTCACTCAACCACCGCCTCAATATCCTCGGCTATCTCGACCTTTCCCCGTTCGGCGAGGAATATAAGAATTCCGGCAACGCCGCAACGCCGATATGGTCGCAGCTTTGCAGTGGATTCACGAAAATATCGCAAACTTCGGCGGTGACCACGGAAAACGTCACGCTGTTCGGCCAGTCCGGCGGCGGTATGAAGGTCTGGACGCTGATGCAGACCCCTGCGGCGGACGGCTTGTTCCATAAGGGCGTCGTGCAGAGCGGCTGTATCGATCACTTCGTCTCCGGCAATTCCACGGAGCAAAACGGCAAAGCCATCGTCACGGCGCTTCTGGCAGAATTGAAGCTCGATGATGTCAAAGCACTGGAGACCATCCGTACGCACAGCTCGCGGCGGCGTACAACAAAGGTCGCGCCGGAGGTCGCAAAGACGGGCGCATACGTCGGCGGCAACCCGCTCGCAAACGATTGGTACCTCGGCGATCCGCTCGAGGTCGGTTTCACGGAGCACGCAAAGACCATCCCGTCATGGTTGGCACCGTGCTCGGTGAGTTCTCGTTCATGCCGGCATTAAGCGAAGAGGGGAGAAGGCCGATGCTGCACTCATCGATTCTATGATCGAAAACGCTACGGCGCAGAGGGCAAAAAGCTCAAGGAGATGTTCGCCAAGGTTTACCCGGATAAGGACGTCAGCGACGTGCTGTTCATGGATTCCATCTTCCGCGCGCCGTCTACCGATTTCATCTTGAAAAAAGCGCAGCACCCGGAAAGCGGCACGTATTCGTATATGATGACCTACACCTTCCCGTATGACGGTGGGCATATCGCATGGCATTGCAGCGAGATCCCGTTTGTGTTCCATAACACGAGCCTCGTCGCCGCGTATAACGAGCCCGGCGTGACTGACTTGCTCGCTTCGAAAAAAATGTGCGACGCGTGGCTAACTTCGCGCGTGACGGCAAACCGTCCAGCGAAGATTTGCCGGAGTGGCCGGCTTGCACCGCAGACGACGAAGCGACTATGATTTTCGACAAAAAGTGTGAAGTCAGACATAACTACGACCACGAGCTTGTTGCGCTGCATAAAAAATTGGCCCCCTCGCCGTGGAGCCATAACGATGACGAGGAAGAGCAGCAGATCCAGCACTAAGCGCTTCGCATTTGCCTGTGAAAGCGAACGAATAAAGGCTTTGATTTAAACTTTCTTCGAGAAAACTTGAGGGGACTTGGGGCACTGCCCCAAGTCCCCCTGCCTTTGAAAAGGCGGGCGAAATTTTTAGTGTCGCTACGCTATGTTCCCCGCAAGCTTCTTTTTTTGCGCAACAAAAAAGCCGAACACAACTTCTGTGCTCGGCTCATTTTGCATTAAATTAAATTACAGGTTAGCCTTCAGCCATGCAATGTCTTCAGCAAGGCAAGCTACGCGATCCTGCGGGTCGTTGTAGCTGGCTTCACGCTCAACAACGTAAATGACGTTGTCGCACTGTGCGTCGGCAGCTGCCTTAACAGCCTTCCAGTCCACAATGCCCTGGCCCCTGCGGCACGTTCAGCTTGTCGTGCTCTTCCTTCATCTTGAGGAACTCCGGCGGGAAGATCGGCTTGCCGTCAGCGTCTTTCTCAAACTTGAAGCGCGGGGTGGTGTCGTGGCGGGACTGCGGCTTGTTCGCGCCGATAACGCCGCCGTTTTCCTTAATGTGGATACTTGCAATACGGCCTGCGTGGCTGTTTGATGAAGTCTACCGGGCTGCTGCGCTGCACCAGCCGCAGTCAAGCTGGAAAGCTGTAACTTCCGGGTCACATGCATCGATGAGCCAGTCATAAAAGATACTTGCCCTCGTCCACATAGAACTCGTCGGTGTGGTTGTGGTAGCCCGATCTTGATGCCGTACTGCTTCGCAATGTTGCCGAGGCGGTTGAGGTTCTGCTGCAACTTCTTCAGCTTCTGCCTTGTTGCAGAAATTTGTCATCGGGCAGATGACAAGCTTTGCGCCAGCTCTGCAAAGTAGGGGAGAACGCCTTCAATCTGATCCAGACCGACGTGAGCGGAATCGACCTTCAAATTGTTCTCTGCGAGAACCTTCTTCATTTCTTCAACCGGCACTTCCGTGAAGTCCGCAGTGAACTCTGCGCCTGCAAAACCAAGCTTTGCAATGGTCTTCAGCTTCTCAATCGGACTAATCGGCTCGGAAACCAGGGAATAAACCTGGACATTGATATTTTCCATGGGAAAAAACACCTTTCTGAAAATTATAACGTTTGCGGAAACTCCGTCTTAAAAAATGTGCGGCGACACGAAATGCCGCCGCACACAAAATGTACTGATTAAAATTAGTCGAAGTAAACAGGCTTGCCGGTTCTGTTGGACTCATAGATCGCATCGAGGATTCTCGTGACGACATAAGCCTGATCAGCCGTAACAAACAGCTCGCCTTTCGCCCTTCAGAGCCTTGACCCAGATCTCAGCTTCCTTGGACTTCGGTGCGGACCCTGAGAAAGCCCGGGATGAAACCGCTGACCTTGTTGCCAACCCAAGAAATGGTCGGGTACTCAGCAACAACATGGTTTCAGACGGACACGGCCTTTCCTTCGTATCGAGGCCGCCCTCGGTACCAGCCAGCATCGTGTAAGCTTCGCCGTTTGCAGCGTAGTCTTCAGCCATGTTGATAGCCCAAGCAGCGCGCAGAACAATCGTAGCGCCGTTCTTCATCTTGATGAAGCCAACAGCGGAGTCTTCAACGTCGTAGGTCTCGTTGTTCCAGGTATCGAACTCACCGCGGTAGTTGACCTGACCCTGATGCTTAGCATCGAGCGTGTGGCCGGAGCTTCTCGAAGGAAGTGCCGCAAACATAGTCAACATCGTAGTTGTTCATGAGGAACAGTGTGAGGTCAAGAGCATGCGTACCGATGTCGATCAGCGGACCGCCGCCCTGCTTTGCCTTATCCGTGAATACGCCCCAGGTCGGAACGCCACGGCGGCGGAGGTATGTAGCCTCTGCATAGTAAACATCGCCAAGAACGCCGGAATCGACAACCTTCTTAGCAACCTGGTTCTCCGGGAAGTGACGATACTGATAGCCGATCGTCAGCATCTTGCCGGTTCTGTCTCTTGCTTCAAGCATCTTCTTAGCGTCAGCGGGTAGCAGCCATCGGCTTCTCGCACAGAACGTGCTTGCCAGCCTCAAGAGCAGCAACGGTGATCTCGCAGTGTGCAACGTTCGGGGTGAGAACGTGAACAGCGTCGATCGTCGGGTCTGCCAGAAGCTCATGATAATCGGTGTAAACCTTAGCGTCGGGGTGCCGTACTCTTTAGCAGCCTTTTTTTCTGCTCTCTCAAGAATGAGGTCGCAGAATGCACACATATCTACGCCTTCCTGCTGGGCCATGCCGGAAGTGCTTGCCGTTTGCGATACCGCCGCAGCCGATAAAGCCAACTCTTACATTTGCCATTGGAATTCTCCTCTAAATTTACGCCGAAGTCCATACGGACTCCTAACGATTTATTTCTGCTTGTATTTTTAGACCATTCCAAAGCAAATGTAAAAGCCCTTTTTTGAAAAAAGCGGATTTGCACAAGCTTTTTCTATTTTGCTTGTATCATTTGCATAAAAAACTTTTGCTTTGTTGCCTGCGCGTCCAAAAATCAGCCGTGCATTTCATAAAAAGAGCAAAAAGAGGCACACCGCAAAAAATACGGTGTACCCTAAAAGTATTCTTACAACATTCTGCTTATAAAAAAACACAGTTAAAACCGTGTAAAACACGTATGCCGATTTGATATAGCGCTACGCAAAGCAGAAAAATCAGTACTGTCTGCCCCAGTAGACCATGTGCTTTGCCGGCTTGCCGCAGCAAACGCAAACATCAGAGAGGTGCTCTTCCTTAAACGGAATGCAGCGGGACTTCACGCCACCGGTCGCGTCCCTTCAGCTTGTCCTCGCACGCGCTGTCGCCGCACCACATGGCCTTGATGAAGCCGGGCTTGTTCTCCGCAATGTCGAGGAACTCCTCATACGTTGTCGCCGTGAAGGTCTTTTCTTTTAAGGTTCTTCAGCGCACGCTCATAAAAGACCGTCATGCACAGCCTGCAAGGCTTTTTCAATCGCCCTCAAGGTTATCGAGTGAAACGAAAATCTTCTCTCTCGTGTCGCGGCGGACGAGCACGCACTGGTTCTGCTCAATGTCCTTCGGACCGATCTCCAAACGCAGCGGCACGCCCTGCATCTCATACTGGCTGAACTTCCAACCGGGGGAGTTGTCGGTGTCGTCCAGCTTCACGCGGAACTTCGTCTTCAGGGATTCATACAGCGCGTTTGCCTTGTCGAGCACGCCGGGCTTATGCTGTGCAATCGGGATGATTGCCAGCTGGATCGGCGCGACCTTCGGCGGCAGTACAAGACCGTTGTCGTCGCCGTGTACCATGATGATGGCGCCGATCATGCGGGTGGAAACGCCCCAGGAGGTCTGGTGGGGTGCTGCAGGGTATTGTCGCGTCCGTGAACGTAATGCCGAAGTTCTTTTGCCCAACCGTCGCCGAAGTAGTGGCTGGTGCCGCCCTGCAGGGCCACGCCGTTGTGCATCATGGGCTCGATGGTGCTAGGTCGCTACAGCGCCCGCAAACTTTTTCTTTCTCGGTCTTCTGGCCGGTCACAGCCGGAATGGCGAGCACGTTCTTGTAGAACTCCTCGTAGGTGTGCAGCATGCGCATGGTCTCTTCCATGGCCTCTTCTGCGGTTTCGTGCATGGTGTGGCCTTCCTGCCACAGGAACTCGGAGGAGCGCAGGAACAGGGACGCGTCGTTTTTTCCCAGCGCACAACGGAGCACCACTGGTTGTAGAGCTTCGGCAGGTCGCGATAAGAGTTGATGATCTTTTCTGATAATGCTCGCAGAAGAGAATCTCACTCGTCGGGCGTACGCACAGGCGCTCACTCAGCTTCGCTGCCGCCTTCCGTTACCCAGGCCACTTCAGGCGCAAAGCCCTTTACGTGGTCTTTTTCCTTCTGCAGGGGAGGGATTCGGGATGAACAGCGGCATGTAAACGTTCTGGTGACCCGTCGCCTTAAAGCGATCGTCCAGTTCATGCTGAATGTTTTCCCCAGATCGCGTAGCCGTACGGCTCGATGATCATGCAGCCTTTTACGCTGGAGTAATCCATCAGCTCGGCTTTTTTAACAATATCGGTGTACCATTTGGAAAAGTCAACGTCCATGGAAGTGATGTCGTTGACCATCTTCTTCTGATTCGCCAAGAAATTCAGTCCTTTCACGATTCGTGCGGCAAACGCTGTGCCGCCGGGCCCAAAGCGGGCATATTGTTTCTTATTATACAGGGAATTTTCCTGAAAAGCAAGAGCGGCAGCCATCTTTGTGCGGGCCGCCTAAGATTTTATTTAAAAAACAGAAAAGAAGGTTCGTTTTCTTCTTTCCTTGTACTATTCGGTGCAATTTGTACCAAAGATACTTATACATAAATAATAATTTACAGAAACAGAGCACCAACAAAACAGCTGTCCATCGGAATAAATTAAATCAGCGAAAAAAACACCGGGAACAGCCAGAAAGCCGCCCCGGTGTTTTTCATATCGTTTTGCACAAAGGCGAAAAATTTCACGCAGAGCGCAAAAATTACTGACCCTGATGTTCTTCGATGAACTGAACGATTTCGCCAACCGTCTTGAGGTTTTCAACTTCCGTATCCGAATTTCTACGTTGAAAGCATCTTCGATGGACATGACAAGATCAACGACAGCAACAGGGAATCTGCGTCCAGATCCTCAACTAGGTTGGAATCCTCGGTGATCTCGGAGGGATCTACGCTGAGCTCCTCAGCAATAATATCGATAACTTTCTCCAGAACCATTTAATTTTCCTCCTATCGTGTAGTATTTGTCAAGTACTGCACCGTCTGCCGTATGGACAAAACGCCGCAGGCATGATACAATCGGGGTGTACTTCACATACATTGTATGGATGCACGCTTATTTGTCAATAGCAATTCCGCATTCCGTGCTAAATTTTTCTGTTTTTAAAAGAGCCTTAAAATGCAGCTTCGCCGTTTTTGCCGTCTTCGGGCACCCCATCGGGCACACGATGTCGCCGTTTATCCATGATCGCCTCTTCTCCCTCACAGGCCATAAGCCGGAATATTCCGTGCTGGATGTACCGTCCCTTACACAGGCGCTGCCCGCATTGCGCACGCTCGACGGCTTCAATATCACCATCCCCCACAAAAGCGACATCATTCCCCTGCTCGACGGTATCGACGAAAAGCGAAGCTTTTCGGATCCGTCAACACCGTGCGTGTCGAAGACGGCAAAATGACCGGCTACACAACGGACGGTGTCGGCTCAAAAAGGCCCTTGCGCGCTATGGGCTCGATTTTAATGGCGAGCTTCTTCTGCTCGGCCGCGGCGGTGCGGCGCGTGCCATCGCATTTGAAGCCGTGCTCACGGCCGATGCACCGCATCTTGATATCGTCTGCCGCGAAAGCTCGCTCGAAAAAGCACAGGTGCTCAGCGATGAACTCGCGGAGCTCTGCCGCACGCGCAGCAAAAACCGGCGTGTTCCGCGTGCTGTCTTATGACGAGCTCGCAAAAAGGGAAACCGAGCACTACGATCTCGTGCTCAACACCACAAGCCTCGGTATGTACCCCAAAACCGGTGTCCAGTGCCGTCGGGGAAGACGTGCTCTCCCGCTGCAAAGCCGCGTTCGACGCCGTCTATAACCCCGGCAAAACGAAATTTTTAACGCTTGCCGCAAACTGCGGACTCAAAACTGTCGGCGGCATGGGCATGCTCGTCTGTCAGGCGGTCGCCGCGCACGAGCTCTGGTACGGCGCATCGTTTAAGGACAGCGATATCGAACAGCTCATCTGCGATGCGGAAGCGGAAACGGCACGGCTTTTCCGCGCATAACGAACCGAAAGAAACGGGGAACGGGAAATGGACAAAAAAGTAAAAGGTGAAATCATAAAATCGGGCAATATTGTTTTTAAGCGGCTTCATGGGCAGCGGTAAGACCACGGTCGGCCGTCGCTTGGCCGCCGCGCTCGATATGCAGTTTGTCGATATGGACTTGTACATAGAAAAGAAGACCGGCATGACGGTCAAGGAGATTTTCGCAGAATACGGCGAACTGCATTTTCGCGCGCTCGAGACCGAGACCGTAAAGGAGCTTGCGCAAAGTAATCATTTCGTCATCGCCACAGGCGGCGGCACGCTGATGCAGCCGCAGAACGTAGAGGGCTTCCATCAAGGCGGCGGTACCATCTATTATCTCGACGTACCGCTGGCCGCCTTGCAGGAGCGCCTCAAAAACGATAAACGCCGCCCGCTTCTGCAGACGCCGGACCGCCGCGCGGTGATTGAGCGCCTTTTAAACGAGCGCCGCCCGAAATACCTCGCAAGCGCGGACGTCATCGTCGACGCCGGCGCGCCCACGGTTGTCGTTGCTAGAGCGCATTTGCGCCCTGCGCGGCGAGCCCATTGAAAAAGCGAAGCGCAAAAAGCCGGGAAATACCTCCGAAAAGGAGCAGTCTCAAAAGAAGCGCTTCCGCAGAAGAAGACGCAAAAAAGGAACTTCTCCCGGAACACCGCAAGAAAACTCTTGACAAAGCGCCCGCGCGGGGTATGATTTTAACACGGCGATGCAGGATGGATAAAGTAAACCTGCAAATCGCAAAGCAAGAGTCACATATAGGATGGTTCAAACTATGCAGTCCGTTTTATTCACAAGACGATTTACAAAGTATTTTAGCGCACGATTTTTATACCGTGTGCTTTTCGTCGTATGAATATACCGGGCAACGCTTTGAAAACGCGCGGAAAATTTCTGCGCGGAGGAATTTTGAAGTATTCTGAGCAGTATAAAACCAAAGCGGAGCCAATGGGCTTCGCTTTTTTTTTTTGTGCCGAGAGCGGCAGCGGGGCACGGCTCCTATAAAAAGAAAGGTAAGGGGAAAAAACATGATCATCGTACTCAAAGCCAACCGCAGTGAAGAACAGGTCAAAAATTTCATTTCGAATCTCACCGACCGTTATGACGTCAGTGTTAACACATGGGTCGGCACACATTCCCACCGTGCTCGGCCTTATCGGCGATACCGCTGCGGTAGACAGCGAGTACATCGCCGCACAGGATATTGTAGAAAGCGTTAAGCGCGTTCAGGAGCCGTATAAAAAAGGCAAACCGTAAGTTCCATCCGGAAGATACGGTCATCAAGCTTCCTACCGGGTCAGGTGATCGGCGACGGTTCCCTTGCGCTCATCGCGGGTCCGTGCTCCGTCGAAAGCGAAGCGCAGATCTGCTGTGTCGCAGAGCGCGTCAAGGCCGCAGGCGCTACGTTCCTGCGCGGCGGCGCATTCAAGCCCCGCACCTCGCCGTATGCGTTCCAGGGTCTTAAGGCAGAGGGCCTCGAGCTTCTCAAAAAAGCCAAGGAAAGAACCGCCTGCCCATCGTCACCGAGATTATGAGCATCGGCCACCTCGACCTGTTCGAAGATGTCGATGTCATTCAGGTCGGCGCAAGAAACATGCAGAACTTCGAGCTTTTAAAGGAGCTGGGTCACGTGCATAAGCCGATTCTTTTAAAAGCGCGGCCTTGCCAACACCATCGAAGAACTCCTGATGAGCGCGGAGTACATCATGGCGGGCGGCAACGAGCAAGTCATCCTGTGCGAGCGCGGCATCCGCACGTATGAGACATTCACCCGCAATACGCTCGATATTTCCGCCGTGCCGATCTTAAAGCGCCTTTCCCACCTGCCCGTCATCGTAGACCCCAGCCACGCCAGCGGCATCAACTGGCTTGTCGAGCCGCTTTTTTGCCATGGCGGCGGCAGCCGTCGGCGCAGACGGCCTCATCATCGAGGTGCATAATGACCCCAGCCGCGCCCTGTCCGACGGCGCGCAGTCCCTCACGCCGGATCAGTTCGACGTGCTCGCAAAGAAAGTGCAGAAGGTCACCGAAACGGTGAAGAGCCTGTAAAAATTTACCCGAAAGGGAGAACGATATGCAAATCGCAATCATTGGTCTGGGTCTCATCGGCGGTTCGCTCGCAAAGGCCCCTCAAAAGAAAATACAAGCACACCGTCATCGGCTTTGACCGTGACGAAAATACCCTGCTCGACGCCTTTCCCTCGGCGCCATCGATTCCGTCGGCAGCACGTCATTGCTCGAAAACGCGGACGTCGTGTACGTCTGTCTGTATCCGCAGATGTCGTGCGCTTCGTCGAGGAAAACGCACCGCATTTTAAAGAAGGCTGCATTGTCACGGATGTGTGCGGCATCAAAAATCAGGTCTGCGGCAAATTAACGGAGATCGCCAAAAACTACCCATTCGTTTACGTCGGCGGCCACCCCATGGCGGGCAAGGAGCGCAGCGGGTTCGATGCCAGTGAGGCAACCTCTTTTTTATAACGCTTCCTATATTCTCGTGCCCGGCGCGAAGTCCGCAAAGCGCCACAGATACCCCTCGTGTCGCTCGCAAAAAGCATGGGCTTTGGCACCATCAAATACTGCACGCAGCAAAAAGCACGACCGTATGATCGCCTATACGTCCCAGATTCCGCACGTTTTGGCGTGCGCTTAATCATGAGCCCGCGCTGCGATGAGCACAGCGGCTTTTCCCGCCGGCAGCTACCGCGACGTTTCGCGTGTGGCGCGCATCAACGCGGGCTGTGGGCAGACCTTTTCCTTGCAAACCGTGAGGAATTAGCGGACGAGACGGAAGAACTCGTGCGCAATATAGAACGTATACGCGCTGCGGTGGCGAAAAACGATCGGGCAGAGCTCGTGGCGCTGCTTTCCTCCGCACGTGAAAAAAAGGAGAAATTCGGATAATGGTGATCGAAATTAAAACAGATAAACCGTATGAAGTTATTGTGGAAGACGGCGTTTTGGACCGCGCGGGCGAAAAAATCGCTCCGCTCGTCCGCCCCGGCAGCCGCGCCATGATTGTCAGCGAGACAAACGTCTTCCCGATATACGGCGAGCGTCTAAAAGCTTCGCTTGAAAAAGCGGGTATCCACACGGCGGAGTTCGTCTTTGAAGCCGGCGAGCCGCAGAAGCAGCTTTCCACCGTCATGCAGATTTACGAAGCGCTTGCGGAAAACGATTTCACGCGCAGCGACATCATTGTCACGCTCGGCGGCGGCGTAGCGGGCGATATGGGTGGCTTCGCGGCGGCAACGTTCCTGCGCGGCATTGATTTCGTGCAGGTGCCCACGTCCCTTTTTTGGCGCAGGTAGATGCCAGTGTCGGCGGCAAAACGGGTGTCGATTTGCCGTTCGGTAAAAACCTCGTCGGCGCGTTCCATCAGCCCGCGCCTCGTCCTCGCCGATCCCCAAACGCTCTCCACGCTGCCCGATGCCTATTTCACGGACGGCATGGGCGAGGTCATCAAAGTACGGCTGCATCGCAGACGCCGCGCTGTTCGATAAATTGGAGCAGGGACAAGTCATCGACCATTTGGAGGGAAACCATCTGCCGCTGCGTGCTGTGCAAAAAGCACTTTGTCGAGGAAGACACGAACGACAAAGGCGGCGTATGATTTTAAACTTCGGCCACACCTTCGGCCACGCGCTCGAAAAAGCTTACGGGCTTCTCGTCGCTTTCGCACGGCCTTGCCGTCGGCATCGGTATGGTCATGGCGGGCGAAGTGGGTGAAAGTCTCGGTGTCACGGGAAAAGGCACCGCTGCGCGTATCCGCCGCGTGCTGGAAAGCTACGGCATGCCCACCGAGTCCGCGTTTGATTTCGCCAAAGTTGTGGAAGCAACCGCGCTCGATAAAAAGAGCTTTGGAAAAACGCTCAACCTGATCCTCTTAAAAGCAGATCGGCGAAAGCGTTATTCACCCGGTGGACAGAAACTACCTCGTACTGCGCTATAAGCTCGCCGCCGAGCAGAACCGCCGCAGAAAATTGAATTGATTTTTAGGAAGGCAGCATCATTCTCATCGTGCTGCCTTATGTCAAATATAGAGAGATAAATTTATGTAGAAACAAGGTGATACTATGGCAGAGGTGACCTACCGCCCCGCCCACGTTAAGGGCGAAGTGCGCATTCCCCCAAGCAAAAGTGCCGCGCACCGCGCATTGCTTTCGGCGGCGCTGTGCAAAACGCCGTGCCGTGTCGGGCCCATTGACCACAGCGCGGATATGGAAGCTACGTTAAACGGCGTGTGTGCCATGGGCGGCACGGTGAAAGCGGAAGAAAACGGCGTGCTGTGCATCGCGCCGGGCACGGCACCCCAAAGCGTCACGGTCGATTGCGGTGAATCCGGTTCCACGCTGCGCTTTCTCATCCCCGTTTTCGCCGCCCTCGGCATCGAAGCGACGTTTGTCGGTCACGGCAGACTTCCCGAGCGCCCTATCGGCGTTTACACAGACCTTCTGCCGCAGCACGGCGTAACGGTCGAGACTGCCGGCGGTCTGCCGTTTCACATCACGGGCAAGCTTCAAAGCGGCGATTTCCGCGTGCCGGGCAACATCAGTTCTCAGTTTATAACCGGTTTATTATTCGCTTTGCCGCTGCTCAAAAATGATTCCACCGTTACGCTGACCACCCCGCTCGAATCCAAAGGCTATATCAATTTGACGATAGAGGTGCTCGCGGGCTTCGGTGTTAAAAATTGAGGAGACCGAGACCGGCTGGCACATCTCCGGCGGGCAGACGTATCGTGCAGAGCGCTATACCGTCGAGGGTGATTGGTCGCAGGCCGCGTTTTTCTCTCGGAAGCCGCTGTCTCCGGCGGCCCTATCCGCCTGCTCGGCCTTTCCGAAACCCTCTGCAAGGCGATAAAGCCTGCGTCCATCTCTGGCGGCAGTTCGGGCTTTCTGTCACCGAAGAAAACGGCGTTTATGTTGCCGAAAACAAAAATATAGATAAGCCCTACCGCGGCCTGCACGGCATCGCGATTAACGCCGCGCAAATTCCCGATATGGTGCCTGCGCTCGCCGTCACGGCCGCGTTCGCGGAGGGCGAGACCGTCATTTCCCATGCGGAGCGATTGCACTTAAAGGAGTGTGACCGTCTGCTGGCCATGGAAGCGGCGCTCAAAAACCTCGGTGCAGACATTAAAGCCGTGCGGACGGCCTTATCATTCACGGCAAGCCCGCGCTTACGGCGGCAAAGCCGAGGGCATGAACGACCATCGCGTCGTCATGGCGCTCGCTGCCGCCGGTTGTGCGTGCACAGTCACCGTCACGGACGCGGAAAGCATCAAAAAATCCTACCCCGGGTTTTTCCGGGATCATAAACATTTAGGAGGGATCGCCGATGGCATCGACCTGGGGTGAAAACATCAAGCTGTCCATTTTCGGCGGCAGCCATACGGAAGCAATCGGCGTGGTGCTCGATAATCTCCCGCCGAACGAAAAAATAGACATGGAAAAAAATTCGCGTGCAGATGGCGCGTCGTGCGCCGGGCAAGACAAGACCGCCACCACGCGCCTTGAGGCCGATGAGCCGCAGGTGCTCTCGGGCCTCTTCAACGGCGTCACACAGGCGCGCCGCTCGCGGCTATCATCGCGAACACCAATACGCGTTCGAAGGATTATTCCGATTTAAAAATTCACCCGCGTCCCGGCCATGCCGATTACACCGCGTCTGTCCGCTACAACGGCGCAAACGACATTCGCGGCGGCGGGCATTTTTCGGGTCGTCTCACCGCATGCCTCGTGTTTGCAGGCGCCGTCTGCCGCCAGATATTAGAGCGCCGCGGCATCACGATCGGTGCGCATGCTTATGCGGTCGGCAGCGCAAAAGATACCCCGTTCGATCCCGTAAACGTCTCAAAAGAAGACTTAAATACCTTAAATACCCGCTTTTTTGCGGTCAATTCCCATGCCAAGGCCGAAGAAAAAATGCGCGCCGAGATCGAAGCCGCGCGATTGGACGCAGACAGCATCGGCGGGCATCATCGAGTGCGCCGCAGTCGGTGTCCCGGCAGGCATCGGCAGTCCTATGTTCGGCGGCATCGAAAACGTCTTTGCATCGATTTTATACGGCATCCCCGCCGTCAAAGGCGTGGAGTTCGGCGCGCGGGATGCGTTGCCTGTATGCGTGGCAGCGAAAATAACGACGCGTTTTACTACGACGAAAATGGTCTCATCCGCACGAAAACGAACAACGCGGGCGGCATTTTGGGCGGCATCACAACGGGCATGCCGATTCTATTCCGCATCGCCGTCAAGCCCGACGCCGTCCATCGGTCGTGAACAGCACACGGTCGATCCTCACCACGAAAACAAACGCCGATTTAACCATCCACGGCCGCCACGACCCGTGTATCGTCCCGCGCGCCATCCCTGTGGCGGAAGCTGCGGCAGCCTTGGCGCTGATGGACTTGCTGCGTTAAAGAGAATAGAAAGGAGCGAGCAAAATGAGGAAAATAAGTCCTTGATGAACTGCTTTTGCCGGTTCGCAACGATATAGACCGCATTGGATAAAGAGCTTTTTAACGCTTTTCACGGAGCGCATGCAGTGCGCGGAGCGCGTCGCGGAGATCAAGCGCAAGGCGGGCATTCCGTCTTAAATGCCGCCTCGCGAGCAGGTCATTTTTAGACCGCGTTAAAAAAGAGTTTTTCTGTGAGCATGGCGATGCCGCTTACGCCATCATGAGCATCGTCGCGCCTCGCCAGCCACGGTGCTGAAAGTGCGCGGGTATTGCGCGACCTCGAGCAAAAATTCCCCAAAGACATTAAAAGCGACCCGCGTGTCATTTGTCAGGCGCGGCGGGCGCGTTTTCCCAACAGCGCCGCCCTGCGCCTGTTTCGGGGCAGAAGCCCGATCTTTTTACCCGGCTTCCGCGATGTTTTTGAAGCTGTCCATAACGGCGCGGGCATTAGGCGTGGTGTCCGGTCGAAAAATTCCGATGCCGGCAGTGTCTCTGAGGTCTATGACTCATCATGAAGCACCGCATGTTCATCGTCGGTGCGGCGGATATTCCCGTGCGCCACTGCCTGTGCCGCGCAAAGGGGACGGGTGCGGTCAAAAAGGTGCTCTCAGCACGAGGCCCTCGTGCAGTGCAGTGCGTATCTCGCGGCACACGTCATCGAAACCGAAGACTATTCCAACACGGCGGCCGCCGCAAAATTCATCGCCGAAACCCGTCCCGAGGGCGTCGGCGCAGTTCTGCCCGCGCAGGCGGCGGAGGAATACGGCCTCGAAGTCATCGCCGCCGATATCCAGAATACCGATAACAACTGCACGCGCTTCATCGTCATTTCGCGTGAAGCCGTTTTGCCCGAAGACGCGGAAAAGATCAGCCTGTGCTTCTCTCTGCCGCACACTCGGGCTCGCTGTGCCATACGCTGGAGCGTTTCGCTCTGCTCGGCCTGAACCTCACAAAAAATCGAATCCTCGCCCCATCCCGAGCGCAATTTCGAGTATGACTTCTACCTCGATTTCACCGGAATGTTCACGATGTGCAGACACTTGCGCGCTCATCTGCGCCCTCTCCGAGAGATGCCCGCTTCTTCGTTCCTCGGAAACTACAAAGAAAGCTGAGTTAAAAATGGCAGTTACCTTTATCAAAGTCACGGAAGAAGAACAGATTGAAAAAATAGCCGAGATCGCCGCACCCATCTGGCACGAGACCTACGATTGCATCAACGGCGTTGCGTCCACGGATTACATGATCGAAAAATTCCAGTCCGTCCCGGCCATCCACCGCCAGATGGAAAGCGAGGGGCTGTCTATTATATGATGCTCGACGACGGCGTGCCCGCGGGCTTTATCGGCCTTTGTGCCGCACAAAGAAGGGCAAAAATGTTCCTGAGCAAGCTCTACGTTTCCGCCGCTCATCGCAGCCGCGGCCTGCCGCGCGCCGCGTTCGATTTCATCGAAACGCTCTGTCAGGCGGAAAAGCTCCCCGCAATCTATCTCACCGTCAACAAAAAGAATTTTCACGCCATCGAAGTCTACAAATACTTCGGTTTTCATCAAACGGACGCCGTCGTCACCGACATCGGCAGCGGTTTCGTGATGAACGACTATATCATGCAAGAAAGACCTGTAAACGCAGGTCGCAATATGCCAAGCTTGTAATTTTGTGCCCGTTCGTATCCTTGACAAAAAATAAAAACTGAAAACATTGCGAACGGTGTGCAAAAATTTCCCTCGGCCGTTCGCTTTTTCTTTCTTTTTCGGAAAATCTGTGCTATACTAAAAACAACATTTTACCTTGAGTGGGGTATACGCATGAGCGAGAAAAGAAGTCTATGTTTTAGGCCACCGCAATCCCGACACCGATTCCATTTGTTCGGCGATCGCCTACGCGGACGTTAAAAATAAAGAAAAATGACGGAAATCACTATGTCGCCGCCCGCGCCGGACAGATCAGCCCGAGACAAGCTACGTCCTCCAGCGCTTCGGCATGCGCCAGCCGACCTACGTCAACAATATCGGCACCCGCGTGCGCGATATGGAGATCCGCAAAATTCCCGGCATCAACGAGGGCATTTCCATGAAAAAAGCATGGAGCATGATGGCGGAGATGAACGCCGTCACGCTGCCCATCGTCGATGCAAACAACGTGTTAGACGGCATCATCACCATCAACGACATTGCCACGTCCTACATGGAAAATCAGGACAGCACCATGATTGCAAAGGCCAAAACGCCGTACTGCAACATTTTGGAAACGCTGGAAGCCAAAATGCTCGTCGGCGACCCCGATGCTGTTTTCGAGCACGGCAATGTCGTCATTGCCGTCGCAAACCCGGACGTCATGGAAAACTACATCGAAAAGGACGACATGGTCATCACCGGCAACCGTTACGAATCGCAGCTTTCCGCCATTGAGTCGGCGCGGGCTGTATCCTCGTCTGCCTCGGCGCAGAGGTCTCCCGCAGCATCCAGAAGCTCGCGCGCGACAATAACTGCGCCGTGCTCACTACGCCGCTCGATACGTACACCGTTGCGCACCGCATCAGCCAATGCATGCGGTTAAGGCGTTCATGCGTACGAAAGATCTCGTCACGTTTACCCCGAGCGATTACACCGATGCCATTAAAGATACCATGCAGAACACCCGCATTCGCGATTTCCCGGTTATCGATAAAAACGGCAAGTACGTCGGCATGATCTCCCGCCGTAACTTGCTTGGCATCCGCAAGCGCTCTGTCATCTTAGTCGATCACAATGAGCGCAGTCAGGCGGTTGAAAACATCGAAAACGCAGAAATTTTGGAAATCATCGATCACCACCGCATCGGCTCCCTCGAGACGATGGCACCTGTGTATTTCCGCAACGAGCCCGTCGGCTGCACGGCGACCATCATCTATTCCATTTATAAAGAAAAGGGCTTTAAGGTTCCGCCGCAGATCGCGGGTCTTCTGTGCAGCGCCATTTTGTCCGATACGCTCATGTTCCGTTCGCCTACCTGTACCCTGCTGGACCGCGCCGCAGCGGAAGCGCTCAGTGCCATTGCGGGCATCGATTGTCAGAGCTTCGGTATCGAAATGTTTACCGCAGGCAGCAACCTCAAGGATAAGACTCGGAAGAAATTTTCTATCAGGATTACAAAAGTTCGAGTTCGGCGACGTCACGTTCGGTGTCGGCCAGATCAACAGCATGAGCGGCTCCGAGCTCGATGAGCTGGAGCGCCGCCTGCGCCCGTACCTCGAAAAGTCCTGCCGCGAGCATGGCCTCTCCATGATGTTCTTCATGCTGACGAATATCATCGAGGAGTCCACGCGCCTCATGTGTTACGGCGAGTCCGCCGATACGCTCGTTGAAGATGCCTTCGGCCGTGCGCCGAAAGCGGGCACCATCTGGCTTAAAGGTGTTGTCTCCCGCAAAAAGCAGCTCATCCCTGCCTTCATCGATGCCATCAGCAAAGAAGCCGGCGGCGGTGTGTGATTTTTTCCTCGCGTGCCCTCTCCGATTTCGGCTATATGGCCGATTGGACCATCCCGCGGCACGATCGACTGCGTTTCGATATCATGAGCGGCAAAATAAACGAATAATTCATGAGGAAAGGGTCGGCCCAAAGCGGTCGGCCCTTTTTGCATCAGAAAAATTGTGAAAAAATTAAAAAATAGGACTGGATTTTTTTGAAAGACTGTGTTATAATGTTTGCTGTTGAACAGAATATGGGCCCGTAGCTCAGCTGGGAGAGCGCTGCGTTCGCAACGCAGAGGTCAAAGGGTTCGAATCCCTCCGGGTCCACCATCCAAGTCCACCGTAATTTTTAATAGAATTACGGTGGACTTATGCCCGAAAAACCGCTTGAAATTAGGCTTTTCGGTTGTTTCAGAATAAGTGAACCCCCTGCAGGCAATTCTGCGGCGGGGTTTGTGCGTTTTATGTGGATTGAGACTTCATGTACCGTCATAATCGTTAAACGGCTGAGGTAATCGCTAAATCGCAGAGGCATTCGTTAAATTACAGGAATAATCGTTGAATTAGAAGGGAATTAAAAAATCAAAACACGCACAATCTCTGTTCGCATAGTTTCATTTTTGGGGGAAAAACAGCATAACAGGTTGTGTTCGCATGGATTTTTAACCCGTGATTGTCATGCTGCACCTCCGTTATACGCGGAAAATCACCGATTCATACGGGCGCAGATTGGGGTCGGTGTAGCCGCCCTCGCGGTCGTAGGAGGAGAGCAGCACTTCGCCGTTCTGCGGAACGAGCGCGGCGGGGATTTTCGACGGTTCGGCGGAGAAATTGTGGAAAGAAAGCAGAGTTTCGCCGTTATAGCTGCGCTTTAGGGCGAACAGCGTATCGGAGCCGGGTTCCGAATTTCGAGGTCGCCGCGTGAGAGCGCGGGACTGCTTTTGCGCAGTGCGATGAGCGCTTTGTAACAGCTGAAAATGGAGTGCGGGTCGTTTTTCTGGTTTTCCGCGTTGATCTTTGTGTAGTTCGGGTTGATGCCGAGCCACGGCTTGCCTGTTGTGAAGCCGGCGTTTTCGGTTGCGTTCCACTGCATCGGTGTGCGGGCGTTGTCGCGGGAGATCATCTGCGCCTCTTTCAAGGCCACGTCCGGTGTGTCGCCCGCCAAAATGTGCTGGTGGTAGGTGTTTTTTGCATCGGGGTCGTTGTAATCTTCAATGTGCGGGAAGCGCATGTTCGTCATGCCAATCTCTTCACCCTGATACACGAACGGCGTGCCGGGCAGGGAGTGCAGCAGCATCGCGAGCATTTTGGCGGAAACCTCCCAGTATTCCTTGTCGTTGCCATAGGGTGAGACCTGGCGGGGCTTATCGTGGTTGCTGAAAAACCGCGCCCACCAGCCGTTTTCCTTTAAGGCGTCGTAGTCGTTTTGAATATCCTGCTTCATTTTTAGCAATACGTAATCCGAACGAAGTACAATGGA
>VOFK01003521.1_pt1 | contig 18401 bp, 35 predicted proteins | sample 5384121 | NCBI WGS metagenome assembly VOFK01 (sample SAMN12384730, study PRJNA508395) | human gut metagenome | isolation source: healthy gut J | host: Homo sapiens
CTCATGCTTCGTTCAGTTACGTATTGCTCTCCGTTGTGTAATCTTCGGAACCGGTGCCATGATTCATTTTTCCATCTACATAAGTGGAATCGTCTCCTTCAAAAAATACCATATTATTTGGATACAGTCATGGGCATTATAATTGTTCTACATAATGTCCTCTTCCGCTTTAACTGAAAAATCATAGCATTCTCCCTTGTTTTGATTGATTTCACGATGCCAAAAGTATATAATTTACCTTCTTCTTTTTATTTCTTGCTTCTGTATTATAGTATACTTTTTGTGGTAATAAAAAAGATTTTCTCCTTCACCTGCACGATACTGTAACTTCATTTCAGCTGTACTGTCAAACGGACAGGGTAAACTATAGTGTCTACCCGATTTACTGCCTATCATCATTCCGTTCATTGACGGTTTGCCGGCAGAATATCCGAAAAAATCTTGCAATGGAATATGTATGGCCGGATTCTCCTCTTTGTCCCCAAATAGCATTGATTGATATATTATTATGTAAATATTGTTTGCTATTTATTTCGAAACCTAGTATACGTCCGGTACATTTGTGTGGAAGAATACTTTTTCTTCACGGAGCTAAAAGAGAAAGAAAGCTCTTCTACTTGATAGGTTTTGGACTTTCCCATTGCAAAGGTGACAATATCAGGAGTCGCGAAAAGTTTGCCATATTTGGCAAACTTTCTTTAATGTATTTTTGCTTCTGGGGATAAATCAGTAGAAAAGCTTTCAATCTTATATTCAGGCATATTTCGATATTGAATCTGATAAAATTTCATCAAGGACCGTTCAATACTATTTTGCATGATTTTCTGTACGGTATGGGAAGATAACAATAAAAACCACCGACCCTTCTCCACAAATTGGTTCTATAAACGGATATTGCCTATTGGAAAACAAATCTTGAAAACATATTTTTCAGACTGGCATTTTTTCTCCGTCAAAATAAAACTCAGAGAATCATTAGTAGGGGTGGGGAGTCCATATTCTATTGATGATACGGTCCTTTAAATCTGCAATAACCAGCTTGTTATTTTCTTTCCGGATATAGGAATAAGTACCATTGAAACACGTCGTCATTTCCTCCGGTCTTGTCATAACTGGATATTTGTTCCACTATGCAGTTGGAACGGAATTCGAGCAATAAATCAGACGGGAAAGGGCTTCCAATTCAGATGAATAATTAAAAGCTTTTTTCTTTGCAATAGGGGTACAGGAAAGGAATATGTATACAATTACTCCTCCCCAAATAATAAAACGGCCATTTAATGATTTTAGCATAGCTGAATTTTTATAAAGTCATTAATAAACAATTTAATACCGGATTCTGTACCAGTACTCCTTGGCTCAAGTCTATTTCAGATTGAGGGATAGGCAACAGTTCGTGCTTTCCTTCAACAAAGTTCTCCGGACCGTCGGGGCCATTGTCATTTGCATATACTGTTTTTTGCCAGTTTTCCATCTGATTAAATCGTAGTGTCTGAGTCGCTTCTGTTGCAAATTCACACCGTCTTTCATGAATAATGTCTTCCATTGTACAGTTGGATATATCAGCCAAACCAACGCGGCGTCTTACTTCATTGATCAGACCGTCAATTTCGCATTGCTGCTCCCCTTGTTGTTTCAGTAGAGCTTCTGCTTTCATCAAATAAATATCGGACATTCTTACGATACAATAATGAAGATTACACAATCCGGCATGATGGTTGGGGTCAATGTATTTGTTGCAACAATATCCGGTCATAGTATCACCGGCAGGAAATGTATATACAGCTCCATCCATATTGAAAAGATTCTCCGCAAGTAACTACAGTTGCTCTTAAGCAGGGGATCTCTCTTTGAATAAATTCTTTTTTTGCCAGTTTACTATTTCTCCATTGTCGGTAAATACATACTTACAGTTTTCCGCATCTTCTTTTTGGAATTTGATTTTACGTCTTGGACTGCCGTCGAGATATTCAAATTCATCAACGAGATTGTTCGGATGAAGAAGTTCCAGCCACCAAAGGCATGAGGATAAAAATAAAAGATTGAATGGCCAGGCGGGACTGTCTGCCATCATCATCATTTTTACAGCAAATAGAACTTCTTTTTCATTTCTTTTTTCTACTAAAAAATTATCGCCATAGTTATCCATCAAACTATACAAATCTTTGTGTTCAAAAATCTTATTAGCAGTATTGACAACTTCTGATATTTTTCTTCATATAGATAGAAGCGGCATAGAAGTCCCCATGCAGAAGCTTTTAGTAGGTTTGCCTAAATCAGCTTTCGGGCCATGAAAGTGGTAGAAGCTCTGCTGCTTTTTCCAGATCTCTTTCTATAAATTCATAAGTTTCAGCATGTGTGGCTCTTGGTTTGTTATATTCACTGATTGGTAGGTTTTCGTCATAAAGAGGTAGTCCTCCATGTATCAGCATTAATCTTGAATAATGGAAAGCTCGCATAAAATAAGCTTGTCCTAATATTTCGTTTTTCTTTTTTCACTACAGATAGACATAGAAGGAACATTTCTCAAAACATCATTAGCTCTTTTTATTTCCTCCAAATTTTAATTTCCATCCACGTCCGAAGAGTTCTCCTTGTTCAGGATTAGCATTGAATGTTTCGAGCTGGGCATCGTCTCCCCAGTCTCCGGCTACGATATAAATCATCACTTTGTACATCCCATACCGGTTCGGTATGTCCTGCAAAATAATATTCGTCCATCAAAGGGCCGTATACTCAATGATTGCTTTTTTTCTGCATCATCTTCAGTTTGCCAGAATAAATCTTCACTGATAGTAACTGCTGGGTAGAGTCTAATATATTGTCACATCCTGTAAATGTCATTCCAAGGAATGCGTATATTATATAAATTTTTCTTTTCATAATTACATAAATTTAGAATACGAGATTTACGCCAAATGAATAGGATTTGGATTGGGGATATTGTCCTCTGTCTACATTACTTTCCAAATCGGCACCTATTGTATCTATACCCAGTTCAGGATCATAGCCGAATAAAGTAATGGTAAATAGATTCTGTGCTGAAACATAGAAACGTATCTTTTCCAAACCAATCTTGCGAGTCAACACTTTGGGGAATAGTATATCCTAATGAAATATTTTTTCATTCTTAGGTATGAACCGTTTTCCAGATAGTAATCGAAGGCCATTATTAGGATCCATCCAGGTAGCACGTGGTACTGTTGCATTTACATTGTCCGAGTCCATCTGTCCATAATTTCGAGAAGTAATTGTATTTTAGTCCTGTAAAGCCAAAAGTGTAGCGATAGCATTCCATATCTGTGTTCTTTTTTGAACACCCTGCATGAATACATTCAGATCAAAGTTTTTTATATTCTAAATCAAGATTCAGACCATAACAGAAATCAGGAACAGCATCTCTAAATTGATTTCTGTCATCAGAGTCTAATACTCCGTCGTTATTGGTATCTGCATATCTGAAATCACCGGGTTTGCCAAATGGTTGATACAGTTCTCCCTTTGAATTAGTATATGCTTTTTACTTCTTCTTCGGATTTAAAGATGCCATTGGTTTTTATATCCATAGAAATATCCGATAGGATGACCTACGTCTGTTCGGGTAATTGAGTAGGCATCTCTGAATTTAGGACCATAAATAGGCTGGGCATCGTTTCCCAATGAAGTGACTTTGTTTTTATAAGATGAAAAATATTGAAAGAAACGTCGTATGAGAAATCTCTTATTTGGTCTCTGTATGTAATTGTCGCTTCGAAACCTTTGTTGTGTACGGTTGCACCATTTATCAACTGGTTACCCTATACTTCCATATGCTCCCCCAAAGCAGGTGGATTAATCAGAATGTCTTTTGTACGCTTATCATAATAATCCAACGTCAGCAGTAACTTGTTTTTGAATAGAGCTGCATCAATTCCTACGTTTGCTTGGGTGGTTGTTTCCCCATTTCAGATCGGGATTGGCCATTACACCCTGCATAATAACCTTGGTATAGGGTTTGAGTACCGGACCGAAAGTATATCTTCCATCTGGAAGTGAGGTGGTATAGGTAGCCATGTAGGCATAAGATGCTACGGATTGATTACCTAAACTACCATAGCTGACCCTCAATTTTTAAATCATCAAGCCATGAAATATGATTCATGAATTTTTCTTGAGTCATTCTCCATGCAGCAGAGAAAGAGGGAAATATCCCCATCGGTTTCCTTTGGCAAATTTAGAGGAACCGTCTGCTCTCATATTCAATGAAACAATATATTTGTCGGCATACGAATAGTTCAATCTCAGTAATCCGGAGACCAATCCGTCTTCACCATATCCGCCATAGCATACCGGGTTAAGGGTTCCTGCATTCAGATATTGGAAAGTGGGGTATTCAAAATCAAAACCACTCTTAGAAGCAGAAAGGTCTTCACCCGTATTTTTTCATGGCTGAAAAACCCATCATAGCATTAATTTTATGCTGTTGAAAGCTCTTGTCATAATATAGGAATCCTTCCCCTCAATCCAACCCTATATTCATGGCTCTGAACATAGTTAATCCATTCACGAGATTAGGTTTCCCTGGTTCTGGCTCTTTTACACTGAAGGTTTTTGTGTCATTATCAATAACTTTCAAAAGAGCCGCTGATTTTGGCAGAAAATCCGGTAATATCTCATATTGTGGTAAGCATTTCCTTCCAATTGAAAAAATCTGTTTCTTTGGGTATTTCTTTCGAATATTCCTACTGGATTTCTTAAGTCGCCATAATTTGAAGAGAATACACCATGATAAGTTCCATCTTCGTTATATATCGGAACATCAGGATGATAAGCCAGCGTTTGAATCATTGCCCCTACATTATCTCCATTTTAGTATCGACTCCTCTTCTTTGCTTGAAACTCAAATTGATACTTTCACCAAATTTGAATTTCTTGCCTAATTTATAATCGAATTGATTCTTAGTGTGTATCTTTTGTTATAGGTATTCCTTAAAAATACCATCATTGTCTTGAGCAGTAAAAACCTAAAATTGTTATTGTTTTCTCCACCTCCAGTCAATGATACATTATAACTTTTTTGCATGGAGGGCTGTCCTGAATACTTCGTCTTGCCAATCAGTTACATCTTTCATGGCAGAAGGGTTTGCGAATTCTTCCAATTTTGGAGTATTGTCATTATCGCTAGCTTCGTTGTATATTGTAGCTAATTGTGAAGCTGACAACATATCCAGTTTTTTGAACGTGTCGAGAAACCATAATATGCATCAAACTTTACAGTAGGTCTCATTCCGCTTCTACCTTTTTGGTTTGATAAGTACGACTCCACTTGCAGCTCTTGAACCGTAGATAGCTGCTGCCGAAGCATCTTTAAGAACTGTCATTGTTTCGATATCAGAAGGATTGACTGATTCCAAGTCTGCACCAATAATATCATCAATGACAATCAAAGGGGTTATTGTCCGTATTCAAGGTTCCTGTACCTCTGATTCGGATAGAAGTTGTAGGGGTTTGGACCTCCTCCATTTTGTTGGACATATACACCTGCTAAACGACCTCCAAGTGCGGATACAAGATTGGGTGAGGCTACATCTTCCAGTTTGTCTACTCCTACATTGACAATGGCTCCTGATAAGTCGGATTTCTTTTTGCTGTCCATAGCCAATAACTACTACTTCTTCAATTTTCATCAAATCTTCTTTTTAGGAATACATTGATAGTCTGTTTTCCAGTTATATCCAATGTTTGTGAGATATATCCTAAAAAAAAAAGGAAAAAGTGAGTGATTTTCCTTTTTTCCGGTACATTGATGGAGTATTTTCCATCTGTGTTGGTTATTGTACCAGCATTGGTTCCGTCCGCCATAATAGTGACTCCAGGCATTGGATTACCTTCCATATCTTTGACAGAGCCTTGTATGGCTTTTTTGTTGTGCCATAATGGGATTTCCATTATGAGACAAATAACAAATAATATTATTGCTGAATATTTGCTTTGGCATGTTGGTTTTCATAATAAGTGAATATAAAAGTGTTTGAAATTACTTGTATTCTTTTACTTAAGTTCGGGAATATCGATTTCCAGTTGACAATTATCTGTTATAAACATATTTGTGAATTTGATTTTTGTCATCTAAACGTACCTTAAATTCGGTATAATCGGATCCTAAAATGGATATAGTCTTGTTATCCAATTGTAGATAAAAACTTAATGTAGATTTATTACTTATTTCCATAATAGCTTCATTTCCTTTCACTGGCTTTATTTTGTAGGAGAGACAAGCTTTCATGAGTGCTTTTTAAATTATTTTCCGACCCAATTAGCATATCACCGAATTTAACGACAGAACGATGGGCAAACAGAGCTTCCTTTATTCCTTCTATAGAACGTTCACGGGCAAATACAATTGTCATAGGACCATATTGCCTGTCTGTTCGATAGGTTTGATTGTAAACGCCATGGATATCGGTATTTCCCATATAGGTCAAGTTATAATCCTTGCAAAAATTGAAAGCTATAGGATAAAAACTCAAATCCGTTCACTAATTCTATTCCATGTATCTTTTTTTGCTTTATCAGCTCTTGATGCACTTTGTTGTACTAGTATCATTGGGCCATCCGGTGATTCCCACATGATGAAGGCTCCTTGTTCTAAAGCATTGTCTATGGCAATCAGCGGATCTTCTATATCCAAAGCATTGGCATCCTTCAGAAATAGTGCATTGAGGTGTCCAAGAGGTTTGTTTCTGGTTATTTCCGCTCCCGGTATCACTATTATATTGGCATTTTTCTCTGCTCCTTTGGCTATTTTGTATGATTCGTTGTGATCGGCTTTGATGAATGAATTGTGTGGACGGTATTCTATGTGCTCAGTAATGGCTATTGCATCCAGTCACGTCTGTTCCCTTCCCATACACGTTCTTTCAGGCATGATTGTACCATCTGGAGAAAATAGTGTGTGTGTATGAAAAATCACACTTCAGCGTTTTTGTATCCTTCTATGTCAGGGATATGAATGTTTTTCATTTATGTAAGGTTGCTGTGAATTTGCTACCTTTACTACATCCAAGCCCTTGTATTGAGCAAAAGTAGAGGTTGTGCAGCTTATTAGGAGGGGCTGCAATCAGATATGTATTTTTTCATTTTTTCTTTTATTAATCTGGTTATTAGTCACCCCAGGCATTATTATTCTTGGTCTTTTTCCAAGCTTGACGCATTTGGTGAATATGCCAGAAGTTAATTAAAGGTTTCAACTTACGTTCAGCTTTATTGGGGATAGCAGGTATAGGATAGATTTGTCGATACCAATAAGCAACGGTTGCAATGTCTAAATCCATATCGTTGGATGTTCCATGTTCAATGGTTGCTTTCAGAGATTTTTCAAAGAATACCGGATCGGTGATAAAAAAGCGGTATACATGAGTGCGTCCTAACCATCCGGTTTCACCGTTTACGTGGATAGCCGAAGAAAGGACTTTGGAAAGGTTCTTTTGGGACACCGGGAAGTATTGAAAAAATCTTCAGTTCCAGTTCCTACCATTGAAGGAATTTTCTCTCCGTCAATGAACCACATATCGTCACCCTCGCCATACCAAGCCGTAGAGGGATTTTGTACATAATAGTTCAATCCTATAAAGTGCCCTTTTCCTTTAATGTCTGCAAAGACATAGTTTTCTTTCCGTCAATGTTTGCTATTTCACCTCCAGTTTTAGGGTCTTTTTACTGGATTGGTAATTTCACGATTATACCATGCGTGAAAACGTCCTACATCTTTAGGCAACTTATCTACTTCATAATAGTCTACATAGAAAAAATATTATCAACTACGTTATCGGCTTTGATTTTCTATTTCAATGCGGGCACCTTTTCAAAAAAGGCATCATGAAATAAGTAGACATACCTGTTCCATTAGCTGGTCCGGTAGATAGTGCATAAGAGCTAAAATTGTAGTTTTTTCGTCCCATCCTTGTCCGAAAAACGGACCTATTGGTGATTCCACCGAAGGATAACTATTTCCATCCCAATATATTCTCAGAATAATATCATTACGGTTTACCAAATGAGGAGGAGGGGGGCTATGGTGAACCATATATGATTGATGATTCCAGCTCCTTGAATATCACAGATTACGACTTTTTTCGTTGGGTTTGATTCCTACAATACGGTCACCATTATAGCCGTTCTTATCGTAACTGCTAATCCGTTTGTAACGGTAGCCGTTTTTCATTTTTGTCAGATTATACAGTTCTCCGTCGATTTGTTGAAATGCAGATAAGAAGGGGATACATAATAGCAATAGTAATAGACTATGTTTCATATTTCTACTTTTTACTGTGTGTTTACAGATAGGTAATTTCTGTAAGGAGATGTGCCCTTTTGACACATCTCCCTTGGATATCAATGAGTGATTGATTTATTTCCAACCGGGATTTTGTTCCAGTTGTGGATTCAATAGTATCTGTCTGGTCGGCAATGGGAATAGGTAATGTTTGTTCGGGTCAAACTTTCTATCTGATGCTTTTTCCAGAACGATAACCCCTTCTTCGTCTACTTCATATCCGATGTTATCCCAACGTCCGTCGGTTTCGTATTCGGTTCCTTTTTTGTATTTGATACCTCTTAATGGTTGATTGAGTTCAACTTCTGCAGTTTTCCAACGTCTCAAGTCGTCAAGTCGGTAACCTTCCAGACTCAGTTCAATGGTTCTTTCACGGCGAATTTCCTCTTTCATGTTCAATCCGTTGGCAGTAACAAAAGTGTTGGTAAGATGAGGCATGCCAACCCGATCTCTCAGTTTATTAATACTGATGTCTAAGTCTGAATCAGAAATATTGCCATTCTTTTTTTCGAACAAAGCTTCAGCATAAATCAATAGTACTTCTGTATAACGGATAATTGGCCAGTCGCATCCCAATGGGAAACTAACCTCTGCTTCCAATTTTACATTTCTATAACCGGTTTGAGTCCAAAAAACCAAAATCTACATTATATACAATACCTCTATTTGGATCGTCGGGGTTACTCAATCGAGGATTATACATTGGTTGTGAGAATAACCAAAAACGTTCACCTGGTTTTACGAAGAAGATGTCCATACGAGGGTCACGGTCTTCATATTCCGATGTTATTTTCTGATAACCTTTGAATACAGAATTCCGGATGGGTGATAGGTAATCCGTTTTTGTCCAAATACATATCTGCCAACTTTTTTGTCGGGCATAGTGTACCGGAGTGTTCATAACGTGGAGACTCTCTGAGATCTTCATCATAACGCTGTGCTAAAAATGGTTTCTTTATTATCAGCTTTTGTCAGACCGGCAGGATTCGATTTTTATTTTAGAGAGTGTAAAGAAGTACTTGTAAGACCAATCTCCCAATTCAGCTCTATGGTCCCACAGCTCATATTCATTACTGTTGATTACATTTTTAGCAGCTGAAATAGCATCATCCAAAAAGGCATCTGCTCCTTGTAGTCCATGATATTTTCTCCATGTTCCTTCAAAGAGTGAGAACCGAGCTTTCATTGCTTCGGCAGCTCCTTTGGATATGCGACCTTTGTCGTCTGCTGATATAGCTGATTCAAGTGGCAGTTCAGTGAATTGCTTCATCAAGATTCTTTTTAATGAAGGCTGCAATTGTTTCTCTGCTGTCACGCGGTCCGTATAGCAGGTCTTTGTCTTCCAATGTAAAGTGTTTTTTTTTTTTTCAATCAAAGGCACTCCACCAAACCGCTTTAGCAGATTGAAGTATTGATAAGCTCGGAAGAATTTCATTTCGGCTTCATAAACTTTGATGTCATTCTTCAATTCATCTGGTGCGGTTACACATCTTTTCAAGTCCATAGTTAATATAACGTATGGCAGAATAAGCCCCGTCCCAGTTCCATCGGTAGTTCCTATATATGAACTATTACTTACATTATTGAAACCTGTTGGTTTTGGTTATGTCAGACATATCATCATCTGCATTGAAGGTGGGCAAACCGTAATAGAATTGGTTTGCATAACGTTTAAAGTCTTCTGCACTCGCAAAAAATATACTGGTTCAGAAATAACATCTTGCGAGTATAAGTCTAAATCTTTTTTCACATGAAGCTGTAGCGCCTAATAGAAGTAAACAGCATCCTGCCAGTATGTATTTATGTGTTTTCATATCATCTGTCTTTTTTTAAAATTGTACATTCACACCTATAGAATAAGTTCTGGAGAAAGGTATCAGATTTCTGTATAGGGGGCTTCCGGATCAAATCCATTTGGTAGGTTGTCCCATTCAAGTAGATACATCCCCGTTGCGTAAACTCTCAATTTTTTCAACACCAATTTTCTTTGTAAGTGTTGTCGGGAATGTATAACCAATCTGTACTTCCTTCAAACGTAAATATCTGTTATTGAAAAAATTTATAGGGTGCATCCGACCATTGATAGTTATATCCGTGGATACCACCATCTTGTGTCAAACGAGGATATTCTGCATTCGGACGATCGGGACTCCATGTGTTGTGATAGAAATATTGGGATGACTGTTTCCAAACTTCACCACCACCGGCATAAGTTCCGTTGATACAATCCCATTTACCTACACCTTGCAAAAAAATGCACTTATATCAATTCCTTTCCAGTCTAATCCTAAATTTATACCATACAAGTATCTTTGATTATTTGTACCTTTGTATACAATATCGCCAGAGTTAGGATCACCTTCCTTATATAATGTCGGTTCCAAAACACCATCTCCGTCTTTTGTCTACATATTTTGCATCACCTACTCTCAGATTTGTAGGAACTCCACCTTTCATCTTAGTTTTATAATCTGCAAGATCTGCTTCGTCTTTAATGAAACCGTCAAATTCGTAAAAAAGAATGAATTGGTCGGATACCCTTCCACAAAGCCCCATCAGTCCATGACCCGGATTTCGGGAATCACTTAAAAGAAATGACTTTTGTCTTGTTGTCACTTAGGTTAAGTCCTATTCTATAACCTACCTTACCGATTTTATCTTTCCAGTTCAGTGTAAGTTCCCAACCGTTGGTTCTAACGTGAGCTCCATTGATAGAAGGGCACTTGTACCTAATATTGTAGGAAATTCTTCGGCATAGAACATATTCTTATTGTCTTTGATGAAGTAGTCGAAAGTACCACTCAGTCGGTTATTCAGTGTTGCAAAATCAATTCCGGCATTATAAGTTTCGATAGTTTCCCATGTTCTGTCGACTGCCGGCATAGCTCCCAAAGATGCATTTGGTACTTTTAGCGATTATTTGAATTACCGAATGGGTATGTTCCTCCAATATTGATATATTGATAATGGTCGTATAATCCGATACCGGCCTGATTACCCAATTGGCCCCAAGAAAGTCTGAGTTTCAGTGATTTAGATAATTTCTAGCTGAGTAAAGAAATTCTCATTGAAATGATCCATGAGCCCGATACTCCCCAGAAATCTTCCCATTTGTGACCTTTGGCAAATTTGGAAGAACCGTCATTACGATATGTGGCTTCTACAAAAATGCGGTTGTCCCAATTATAGCTTAGACGTCCGAAGATGGAGGTAATGGCCGGCATTGTTATACTCTCCATTATATTGCTGTTCTGAATCTCCCAAGCCTAATACTGGTAGTTCATCAGTATTAAGTCATAACGGTAGGCATTGAATCCTCTGGCATCAAGTTCCTCATGAGAGGCACCGAACATAGCATTGAACATATGTTGGTCTGTAATCCTCGAAATCATAGTTTGCATGCAAGGAAGTAACGATATGTTCATTTCTGTTATAGAGAGATTCTGTTTTTGTTTTTCCGCTATACCAATAATCTATAACATCATAGTTCAAAGAACCGTCCCAGTGGTAGGTCTGGTGTCTTTTTGCGATAATATTTTCATCACTGATGTCATAGTTCAATGACATATCCCCCGTAATAGTTTTTTTAAGAGGGTGATGTCAAAACCCAATTGGGTATAGTAAGAATAATAGGTTTTCCATCGGTTACCAGTATGTTCTGCAAATGCAATAGGATTACCAAAGCCACCGGAACCATAGTATTGACCTCTGAGGGTTAAAGGTAGGTTGGCAGTTCCAGTCCAGTATGTCAACCAAGCCAATTGGTTAATGTCATAAGGTTCTGTTACTTTTTTACGGCCTACATATACATTAGAACGTAATTTAATGTACTTGTTCAAATTGTATTCATATTTAAACCGTCCCCCAATACTTTTGTTGTTGTGTTCTCCATAGTTGAACATAGATCCTTGATCCAGATAACCGATGGAAGCTAATAGTAGTTGATTTTTCCGGAACCACCAGATATTGACAAGTTATGAGAATGATCAAAAGCGGTTCCGTACATTTCTTTCCACCAGTCATGCCACCCTAATACTAAGTCGGGAGTATCACCGAATGGTCCTTTGACAACTTCCGGTTTTTGGAGTAAATGTCTGCAGTGTTCACATAAGGAAGTAGGTGAGTGAAGAAGTGATTGAAATGCCGTCATTGGCATATAGTTCACCCATCATCTCGATATGTTGCAATACATTTTACCTTTTGGGGAATACTGGCAGGTGCATTAAAGTTAAAATTGCCCGTATAACTGATAGTCGGCTTTTCTGTCTTGCCTTTCTTAGTGGTGACCAATAAAACACCACCAGCAGCACGTGCACCATAAATGGCAGCTTGTGCATCTTTTCAATATTGTGATATTTTCAATATCCTGCGGGTTAATTTTGTTCAGTGCATTTGCATTGTTATCACTGTACGGAATACCGTCTACAACTACTAAGATACTGGGTCTGAACGGGAAGTTACTCCTCGTAATCGGATATCATAACCTTCTTCACCGACTTTACCTTGATTTGTCCTTCTGATTTCCATACCGGGGAACAACACCTTGCAAGAGTTCGGCAGTATTAGTTAATGGTTTGTTTGTCAGTTTGTCCGAATTAACTAAGTCTACTGCACCGGTTGTTGTAGCCCTGGGTTTTTTGTTCCATACCCGATTGCTACAACTTTTGGAGCATTACGGCGGCATCTTCTTTCAATTTTATGTTTAGAACTGTTTTTCCTCCTACTTCTACTTTTTCAGATTTCATTCCGATAAAGGAGAAAATTAGATTTTTTCCACTTGGGACTGCAATTTCATATTTACCGTCCATGTCTGAAATAGTTCCGGTAGTTGTTCCTTCTACCATTACTGAAACACCGGCATAGGATTACCTTCTAAGTCCCTCAACTACACCATGTACTACTTTTTGCTGTGCCCATAATGGGGTGCCCATTATAAAGCAGATTGCGAGCAGGAATGTCGCTAGAAATCTGTTTTTACATGCTGATTTCATAATTAATTGATTTAATGTAACAAAAAAAGATATTGTATTTATTAGGGCTATAATGATTCAAAATAACATCTTTACTAAGATGTTATTTTGAGAACGCATGCCATTTTTTTTATTCAAAAAATCTATTTGTAGTTTGTCATTAGCGCATATTTGCAGTCCATTCAATGAAACTTCTGTATAGCCGTTTGTATTGGTGAGACTGGCAGGAATTACTTTACCGTTCACAGATGCTTTTACTATGTTGGCATTCATCCCTTAGGTAAAGTTACCTGTAGTTTGTCAAGATATAAACGCCCATACTTCACTTCTATACTATTGGTCTGTTTTCCATTTTTCCGGATTTGTGAGATATTTCCCCCAACCTTCGGCAGCATTGAAAAATCCAATTATGTCATTCTTTTCAATCTTAGGATCAAATCCGATAATTCCCTTTGGACCATCATACCAATACCCTTGTACAGCTTGTAACACTCCGTAAGATGCCATGGCACGTGCATAGGTGGTCGCCACATTCTATTTCGTTCCATGGGTTATGTTTCTTGCCATCATAGCGTGAATGGATACCTTTTTACGATAGCCAAACCTTCATCAATCATGTTACGTTTAATCATTTCAGTAGCAACTTGATATTCAATACCAGTCCACACCTCATCACGATATCTAACACCGTCTTCACCCGGGTGCTTGCTGTATGGCCAGGTACAAATAAATAATCGGGTTCTCCAGCGTGTGCGTAATATCTTTCAGGAAGATGAGCCTCACTTTGGGCTTTTACGTCATTGGTCCAGTTGAACTTCCAGATGGACTGTAATGCCTTGTTGATAGCTTCTGTCGGATAAATATCACCTAAGCGATAGAGAGAAGCCCATGTTTGTCCAAAAAGTTGGTCACTTAAGCAACCCTTTCCGTATTGGTATTTAGGGTATTCTTTCTCATCTACGTCTTGAAGAAATATTCACCGTTCCATAAACGATCCATTGTGTTTTCGCTACCTGCTGTATATATTTTCTTGTAATAATTAGCTGTGGTAGTGTCTTTCATAATATAAGCCATCTTTTCACCGGCCCTCAATGCTGCGGTAAAGTCCACCTTACGTATGTGTTGGCACCGTTGAACGAAATGTCATAAGTATTTGGCTGTGTCTTGACAATCAGACTCTTCATTTCCGTCTTCCCGGATTATATACTGATGGAACGTTTTATCTTATCCCAGTTTCTGCCAGGAAGAAATTGTCTTTGGACATCAAATGTTCACGATACATGCGTAAGATAACACTTGCATGCCCGTCATTAGAATACCGTGTTCTCCTGTTTCCTGTGATAAAAATACCTCCATCCTTGGAGAGATACACTATAATTTCAGTTCTTTCGCGCAAATTGCGTTCCAACCTCTGGGAATAAAGCTGCCATTGCTTGTGCATAACCCCAGACATGTGTACAAGTTCCTCACAAGAACCGACGCCTTCCCAAGCCCAAAAACTTATCTGTAGCCCACCATTGGCAAGTTTCCGTTGCCAATGTGGAAATAGGCATCAAGGTAAAGTGGTGGTCAGATTGTAATATGTATCATGGAAATCATGTGTCTTTTTGGACAACTCCCTGCATAATTTTCAATGTAGTTGGTTCAAGCTTTAACATCTAAAGAGGAGTTATACCAGTTGGCGTACATATTTACCGATAGCTGGGCTATTGGGAGGTAATGGCTTGTTCCACTCAGATCCTTTGTAACTCAGAGGACGGTTGGGGAAATACCAAGAAAAGTACGAAGATAATCTTTGGATTCTCCCGGGTAGAGTCATGGATGAAGTCAATGCTCCATTCAATTTTTTACCGAAAGCCGTTTTATTCCAGATTATTTTCCGAGTCATCTGCTGTTCCGGTTGCATTGCCATCAAACACAGATAGAGCTAAGTTACCGAAGTAGGCGTGTGATTTGTCTATCGTGATGGTAGGGCATCTACAGGAGAATTGGAGAATTCTATATTATCTACGCTAATATGTCCCCAGTCCCCATCAACAGCATCAACAATTTCCCAAGCATGCTTTCTTTTCCTTTGTATTCGGATACGTCCCAGTTGCGTGGAGGAAATTCGTTATTATTACGGTTGCAGACATTACTACTTTCCATCAACGACCAGGTTTATACAAGTCTTTCCCGGATGGGCACCGCCTGCAATATTGAACTAGAAATATACTTATTCTTGATTGTAAATGTGTTCTGGAAGTCAGTTTACCGGTAGGTTTGTCGTAATCTGTATAAGAGTTTCAAGCCAGAAACTTCCATAGTTGCCGCCAAAATTATTTTTGGTTACATTGCGCCGCCGGAGGCAGGTTTCTGCCGGAAAGCAGTACCTTCTACCTTCCAGCGATTGTAATTTCCGACTCAAAGTTATCGAATACTTATATTTTCGGTTTTTACCGGCAATCTTGGCTTCGGAAGATTATCCACTCTCATGTCCATGTAGACAGATTTCCAGCCATTATCAATAACTTCTTATTCTGCAACATTCCATCCGCACGCCCTTTCAAATCAATACATACCAGATTCTGCATCCATCCTTCCAGATCGGCGGTAACTTATCCGACGTATTTTGACGGTATATTTCATTATTGTGGCTGGAGTGGCAGAACTTGGCATCCAGTGGAATGAATGGCGAATAGAATTCTGCAGAAATCTGACAGCAGTTCCTGCTTCTTTTGGGCAGTTATTCAAAAAGCGATAGGATATTCACCTATAAAAGTGGAGATATATCAAAATCCTTTTATTCAGTTCTTTGTTATGGCTTTTATTACCATCGTTTACTGTAATTTTGAATCCTGGTCAATATAGCTCATAGGCTCGAAGGTCTGGTAGCAAACCTTCCAAGGACCCAGTGGAGTGTCGAAGTTTAACAACCAGTCAATGCCAAGCCAGTATTATAGGCATTGTTTGCAATCCACCAATTGACAGTGTACCATCTCCACGGACATACAATTGTTCGGCACAAATACCACCAACTGGCATACTGATAGTGGTGAGTTCATCACCTTTGTATACCTTTCTTTCACCTTTACTTTCTTTTATCCCCTATGAATGATTTTTATATCACCTTGTCCAGCGAAACCTTGTGGTCGTGAAAAATTGGGCAAAAAGAGGGTAGAGAAAGCGACATTAGATCACGATAGTGTCAAGAGTTTAATTCGTTTCATAAAATCTTTTTAGTTGTTTAGAAATAACCTGAAAAACAATCTTCATTACCTTAATTACCTAATGTTAAGTATTTTAATCAAGTTTTGATATTCAAAGCTTGTCTGATTACCAGAAACGACACAAGACCTAACATCTACCTTACACAAAAACAACACTGATGACAGGCTTCCCCTTTTTGTAGTTCAATTGTACCAAATCCTGTATTTGTGGATAGGAATGTTTTAAAACTGTCACCGATCTTAGAATCTCATATATATAATGTTTTGTCAACTGCGTCATAACGGACGCCGGTCAATGCCTCAAGTGTTGGGAAGCTTGACAATGCGCGTGCGTACCAGCCTCCACATTCGTATTCGTTGTACGGATTCCGCGCTTTGCCATTGTAGCGTTTGCGTACTGTTGCGGACGATGTCAGACCTTTCTCGACTTCACCCTCAAATATGTGAGAGGCCACTTGGTATTCAATTCGGTCCACACTTCATCACTGTAAACGAACGGAAGGCTCAGTTTACCCCCCCCTTTTGGCCAAGTACAATAATACACCGCCATCCTTGCCCAATCCGTAGAAGTGGGACGCTGGGGATTGGCATGATCGCTTTAAATCCCGGCGTAGGTTGTATTTATAGATGGAGTTCAAATGGCTTTTTACCTTAGCCTTATCAATGGGTTCGTCCATACCGGCAACCAATGCCATCCAACAGCCTATAATACCGTCGGACAGACATCCTTTTTCCGTATTGGTATTTAGGACCTTCTTTGGAGGAGAATGGCACGCGCCTCTTCTGAATAGTCGCTGTTCCAGTTCTTTTCGGCTATGGCAATCGGGTCGGGAGATTTCAGACCTTGCCATTGGATATTTTGGATAAAGTATTCACCGTCATATAGTTTATTTTCCATATAGTCTTTGCTTTTTTTGCCAGCAGAGCTTCATATTGGGAAAACGTCTTCATTCAAAGCTTTTTCCTATTTTAATAAAGCTATGTAAAAAGCTCCGGTATAAAAAGCTGGTGCACATGCCGTCTGCTCCCCAAAAACTCTATGTCATAAGTATTGTGGTGAGGTTCTTCCAAAAGCACCTACCGACGGGGGGTCCCACGTATTTATACAATAATCGAGACTTTGTTTTTACATGTGGATACATCATTCTCAACCAGTCGGTATTCCCGCTGATTCTCCAATCACGATAGATTTTAATACTCACCCAATTGTCCGTCTGCTGCTGCATGAAAAGTCATGTTTTACAGCACGGATAGGAATATTTGTCCTGAACATTTGGTGGCCTTCCTTATTTTGGCTTATGAAAAATTCACTTTCACGCAATGTCCTTTCCATTGCAGGGAAAAGATGAGGAATGGCTTTGCATAGTTCCATACATGTGTACAAGAACCATGGCAGGAATTTTTGTGTATCTCCATCCTTCATAATTCCATAGGCGGCCATCGTGTTGGCGCATGACAGTCGGTGATTTGGGCAGGATGGAGAGATTGGAGCTACGGCATCAATAATTTCTGCTGGTAAAGTTGTATCATAGAATGTGTTGGTGAATAATTCTGTTTTATTCTTAAGATTGTCATATTGTGATGACCAGTATGTTGCTATCTCATCAATACTACTAAAACGTGTACTATACCAAGGACGATAATTCTGAGGAGTTTCTGTTTTTTGGCACAGTAGGGCATTCTGATGATTTATCATTTTCGGTAACGGCATCAGCGCCAATGCGAATGTCAGAATCGGGAACATACCAGGCCATATGTAAGCGGATGGAATATGTATCACCTGCCTTTACTTTAAAAAGGGTACATATAAAGATGCTCCGGGAGCCTCTCCTGCATAGGCGCATTTTCTACTATGTTTCCATCTGCTATAGCATTCATGGTCGTGTCAATAACTGAACGAAGTACTGA
>VOFK01003069.1_pt1 | contig 18394 bp, 22 predicted proteins | sample 5384121 | NCBI WGS metagenome assembly VOFK01 (sample SAMN12384730, study PRJNA508395) | human gut metagenome | isolation source: healthy gut J | host: Homo sapiens
TTTTGCCATTGCTCATCAACGCTGGAATCGATATGATTATGGAACCGAACGACCCTTGATTGCTGCCTTTGAACTGAAGGAGGTTGTCGAGTCCGGTCTGATTCCGATGTCCAGGATAGATGACGCAGTCCGCAGGGTTCTCCGCCTTAAATTCCGTCTCGGCCTGTTCGACAATCCGACCTGGGATGTCAGCGGTTATGACAAGTTCGGCTGCAAGGAGTTCCAGGACGCTTCCTACGCCGCGGCGGTGGAGTCCGAGGTGCTCCTCAAGAATGAAGGCAATATCCTTCCTCTTGAATATGGCAAGAAGATCCTTGTGACAGGGGCCTAACGCCAACTCTATGAGGGCTTTGAACGGAGGTTGGTTACACTTGGCAGGGGGTGACGCCGACAGATTCGCCGGCGATTTCAACACAATCTACGAGGCTCTGGCTCAGAAATTCGGCGAGAAGAACGTTATTTTCGAGCCTGGTGTGGTTTACGATGAGACGGACCGTTGGGCTACAGGCGCTTGGCAGAAGGAATATGCTCCTCAGACCGCCAAGGCCGTGGCCGCAGCCTCGAAAGTGGATGTGATAGTCGCCTGTGTCGGAGAGAACAGCTATTGCGAGACTCCAGGCAACATTGATGACCTGAATCTGTCCGGCTAACCAGGAAAAGGAATTGGTGAAGGCGTTGTCAGACCAGCAGCCTATAATCGCTGTACTGAACGAGAGGGGCGTCGAGGGTTGCGAGATCCAGGCCGTTGGCTAAGGCTGTGAAGTTGATGTGATGCTTCACGGCAATTATGGTGAAATATGTCCAGCTCACTCCACACCTACATGTTGACTACAAGGTCAGCGAGGCAAATGAGACAATGGCCGGGGAATATAACACGATGCGGTTATGGATTATTGCAGTGGCCATTTGGATATGGGCTCAGATTACACACCACTTTGAATATTCAGAATTAAAATGTTCTGAATGGTTCTGAGTCTGCGTCGCCGGGGACACCCTAAGTCTCTGATCGTGAACACCGTGCCTCGCATAACGGCAGAGGCTGTCCTGCTATATTCAAGTGATATTGTGGCCATTATGTTTGATGTGAAGCGTCTGGTGAGTTCGCTGCTGCTGAGCTTGCGCTTGGGGGAGAGCAGCTGTTTCGCGCTTTGTTCCGGCAAGGAACTTGCGTTTGAGCTTTTAGTGGCGTCTGGTGCTGTGAGGTACTGATCACCCCAGTGGACCAAGATTACCCAAAGATCCTCTGTGATGTGGTGTCCCAGTTGATTGTTATCTTTGTCATCGGGAGCGTATTAATGAACTGCCCTTTTTGTTTGGCGCAGAGCCCTCAATGGCGTGTCTTCGGCTGTATCGTGCCTCCCCGAGGTAGGCGATGCAGTCTGTTCTTGCCATGTCCTCCGACTCACTGTCAGCCATGCCATGGTGGCTATGAACCCCGCCTGATGGTCGTGCTTCCAAGATCCTCAGCAGGTGCCAGGAATTGCTTGCCTGATCCCACGCACGACGCAACAGTGCTGATTCCTATTCTATGGTCTATGGCGGTCTCTCTGGGCACCGATTCTGTTCGCCAGATAACCTTTGGCTCGGTAAAACTTTGGACAGGTCCAGTCGACTCTGGATGCGACAGAGGTGTGTGCTCTTTGAAGTCAGAAATACTCTTGACAGGCAGCCCTGGTCTCGTTGTTGTTCCTTGGAAATTATAAAGGTCCAGGGCGGTAAAAAGCCAGCTGTCCGTAAAGCTTCAGGTAAGCGGACGTTCATCAGCACATCCAGTCCGGTCGGCCGTGACAAACCTTCCAGACGTTCCCGTCCCGGCACTCATCTCCATCTTCGAGTCTCGACGTATGCTAATCGGTCATCCTTGACAACTTTCAGCCCAGCGGCGTTGCGCCGGCGGTAAATGCCGGAACACCAGAGCGTGCTGGATTCCGATCTTTGCTGGTAGGTGTCGATTTTCCTCTCCCGTGCTTGGGAGGGCGTAAGGCAGTGGCAAAGTTAAACTTTCACTGCCGGTGACTAAGCGTTCGCCACAATGTCAATTGTCGGCGAGGGTAAAATTTCATGCTGATTAAGGATATATTTAAGTATTTTTGGCTCATACAACAAGAAACGAAAAATGAGAATATTCAAGAATAGCTTGACGGCGGTCCTTGCTCCTGATTGTTTCGGTTTCCTCGCTTGCGGTGTTCAACGAGAAGGATTCGGCGCAGACGCTTCAGGTGAAAAAGCGTTAAGTGAGTTGCGAAAGGCCATCGAGATGGAGAAGAGAACCAGATGTCCTTCGAGTTCAGGATGATCAGCAGCACGAGGAGCTGGTGCAATTCCTCATACAAAGCCGTAACGAGCTGTCGTTGATGCTGTACCTGCAGTTGCACTCTCAAGTTCGATCTCACTTTTCTATGCTCTCAGAGGCTCACCGACCGGTACCTTGCACTTCGCAGAGCCGGGGAGTTGCCGTACGACATCATCACTTCACCAATGTGGGAGGATTTGATCCTGGTACGACAGAGCTGGTCATGGCTCTGGAGTGCTTCCTCAACCGAGCTGGTGAGCTGCCGGGATGCAGCTTCCTGGGTGGACCGGCATTGCTGGACCCCTGGCCTCGACGCTCCAGAGTCATATTTTCCCGAACGACTCCCACGGATGCCCACTGACGATCCGGGAGCATGCCGGGCCACAATCATTTTTGCCGGGCTTGGAGGAAGAAAGCACGAGCATGTATTTCACATTTGACAGCTCTGTCGGTGGCTGTGAGACAGTTTTTGTCAACAAGGTTGCTGAAGATGTCTTCGCCGGACATCCGTACCACCATGATCGAGGACAAGCAATATTATGAGAATACAGACAAGTGCTTAAAGAGGCTACGATCATGCCTTCAGAAGGCAAGATGGTCCAGAAGAAGATATTCACTGAGGGACAGATACTTCTGGAAAATATTGACTCATGTCAGGTCTTATGTGTCGAGGGGCTCTGACGAAAGGGTTTCAATGACAGTGTCGGCAGGGCTTATGGTCACGGATGCAAATGAGCGAGTGGAGGGACCGGGCTTTGGTCATCGGATTCCTCGTTCATAAAAGTGCCGATCTACCTTGCGGAGCAGCCACTGCTGCTCAGCATGTTGATTTGTCAAGATGTTGATGCGACGCGTCAAATACTTCCGGACCGAGAGGTTCCGCAAGAGGAGAGGCTGCCATATTCGTACTTGGAGCCGCCATTCTGACTTTGTGGTTGTCGTCGCTGTCGCGAAGAATATCTCTTATTGATCACGCATTTCTTCACGATGGCTGCGGGGCTTTGATCGAGGTCGCGCTGCTGCTGATCGCCCCTCGCTTTCTGATCGTCATAGCGACAGCAAGCAGCTCAACTACGGAATGCGGATCTACGATAATGCTGGATTGGGATTCATCCACGTTCAGGGATCATATTCATACCCTAACTGCTTGAAAGCGGTCGCGTTGATGCTTTGGATCGCGTTCGGCTTCTGGCGGTGAGGCTTTCGATCCCACGCAACCCGGACAGGTGCCGGCGACATTCTACATACCATCGCATCTTTTCATCGTGACGGCCATTGCTTTGTCATCTCCATCGTGGGCTACGATCTGCTCGGCCTGGAGTCTATATCTGGGATCTTCCAGGTTGACTGTGCTCCAGTTGATTTGACTTCAGATGACCTGCTCAAAAAATAAATACCGTCACAAGAGGGGTTGACATCCTTTGTGCGGGCCTACAAAGCTCAAGCATCACAGGAACGATGTCGGCAAAGGACAAAGTGCTTTCATTCTTTGTCACCTGGCTCTATGACCCGTGGAGTAATGGTGCTGATTCCGGTGCTTTACCTGCTGTCGATTCCATTCTGTCTCTACATGGCGTCAGAGGTGTTTGACCTCACGGAAATCTGCATGGACATGTTCTTCTACCCGTTCTTCAACTACGAGTACCTGCATCTGTCTGTTTCAAAAGATGGTTCTGGCAGCCGGATTGTTCTATGTCTTCAAGTACATCTGTTATGTGGCGAGGGCTCTTTACAGGATTTACAAATTGCGCAAGACCCTCAGGCAGACCAGGGCTTCGATGATCCGTGAGAACGAGTTGAACCTGACTCTGGCCAACAATGTGATCGGGATCCTGGCTTGGGGCACTTATTTCATAGTGACAATCTTTTTTTTTGAATATCCCGACGAAGTCTCTGTCCGTGATTACAGCCGGTCTTGCAGCTGGTCTCGGTTTCGCAATGAAGGACATCCTGAACAACTTCTTCTACGGTGTGCAGCTGATGTCAGGCCGTCTTCGCGTCGGGGATTACATCGAGTGTGACGGAATTAGGGGGAAAAGTGGACAACATAACGTACCAAAGCACTCAGATCGAGGCTGTTGACGGAAGCATCATGGCTTTCCCTAACAGTTCCCCTGTTCGCCAAGAACTTCAAGAACCTGACCCGCAACAATTCCTACGAGTTCCTCGGTCTTGCCCTGGTAGGTGTGGCTTACGGAACGGATGTGGATCATGCGAGGAAGGTTATTCTCAAGGCTTTGGCTCCGTTGCGCAAGCCTGACGAGTTCGGTCGTCAGGTGGTCGAGGAGAAGTACGGAATCCAGGTTGTCCTGAACGGCTTCGGTGACAGCAGCGTTGATCTGGTTGTGAAGCAATACATTCTGGTTGAGCAGCGCACTGGCTACATCGCCGCCGCCAACGAGCGGATCTACAATGCGTTGAACGAGGCCGGAATAGAGATTCCGTTCCCTCAGCGCGATCTCAACATCCGTCAGATGCCTACTATGGATAAATAATTGTAGATGATAAATTTAGCGATATTCGTGTCTGGCGGTGGCTCAAACTGCGAGAACATAATAAGATACTTCAAGGATTCGGATAAGGTGAATGTCGCCCTTGTCGTTGCGAACAAGACCGGAATCCCGGCCCTTGAGAAAGCCGAAAGGCTCGGCGTTCCGACATGTGTGCTTCCAAAGGCGCGGACTTGAACAGGGAGGATGTTGTCCGGCCTCTGATGAAGGAATATTCAATCGACTTCATCGTTCTGGCGGGTTTCCTCCTTGTCATCCCGGACTTCCTGATCCATGAATATGACCGGGATGATCAACCTTCATCCCGCCCTTCTGCCGAAATTCGGAGGCATGGGCATGTACGGTCATCATGTCCACGAGGCTGTCAAGGCGGCGGGGGAGACCGAGACCGGAATGACCGTCCATTGGGTAAGCGGCAAGGTTGACAGTGGCGGGATCATCGCTCAGTTCCGCACTCCGATCAGTCCCGATGACACTCCCGACGACATCGCCGCCAAGGAACATGCCCTTGAAATGGAGCACTTCCCGCAGGTCATCGAGGCGTTGGCGGATAATGCCCTGATTATCAATTAAAAAAATGGTTTCGTGGTGCAGCCTGCAACACCATGACATTGCTTTTTGCAGTCATATTCAATCAGTTGTGTGCCACGACCCCTCATCCTTTGCCGCCAAGAAGAGGAAGGAGCCGGAAAGGGGCTTGGTAGAGAGCCGTCTGATAGGTGCCTCCGATAGGAATGCGTGAAGGGCCGATGAGGATGTGGTTGCGCTCGATATTTCCACGCGGTGCCAGACGGACTATGAATGATTTGTGGACGCGGACGCAAATCCTCTTTCGGGAGTCCTCGCGGCTTCAGGCATAAGAGACAGATGTGCCAAAGAAATTCAAATGGCTTTTCACATAGTCCCAAGGCCTTCGATGGGTGATTCTGTCCAGATATCGATTCAAGCTGGAGTTCCAGATTCGGTCTTTACGAAGATGCTTGATAGCTGCCCGGGTCACTTCGGCAGGCCCGTGGACCTCAAAATATCTCTTTGGCCTTGACTGTCGCTGAAAGAAAATCATCGTAAGAAAAGCCAGGTTAGCCCGCGTTCGGCCTTGAAACCGACGGCATATCTACTGAAAGCGGTTAGAATATGATTCCCGGTCTCTCGGCAGTATCTGTGAAAGATCCATCTCCGCTTCAGGTTTCCGGCATCGGAGTCGTAGAACAAAGGTATTCCAAATCGGATTGTCTCGAAGAAATATGCAGCCGTTCCGCTCGTGAAACCGCCTTTGAGCGAGAGGAACGGAAAGCCTTGCGACGTAAAAGATTCCATCAGTTTCCGAGGCTCATCGTCAACGACTATGCAACTGATCGTGTGTTCATATTCCTGCCCTGATCCTAAACAGACTACGGTAAGCTCTGCACCCTGCCATATTCAAATGAATATGCTCCAGGGTAAGAAGCAGGTCAAGTCTGCGTTTGAGGTTCGTGATTCTATTCTGATCCGCTACGGTCTGTGTGTCGTCCTTCAGGGAAGCAGCTGTTCTCGACGAGGCAGGTGACATATTCCCAAGTCTTCCTTGAGAGCTCGATCCTGATGAAGGATTCATCCGTGTCACTTATGCCGTGCTTGGAAGGCGTTCTCAACGAGCTTGGTATGGAAGAGAAGGGAGCGGTTCTGCTTGACAGAGAATTTGGCAGTGATACTTCCAGCTACCCAGAAGTTAGCCGTGCCCATCAGTTTATTGCCATTGAGTGAATTCCTGCATTCCTCAAGTGAGAGGCACGGTGCCTTCTCTGCTGTAGAGACGCAGATTTCTGCCTGAAACGATCTCGACAGCGTGACTGTTCATGGCAGGAGATCACCAAACAGCTGCCGCGACCTTGCGGACATCGCCGGCTGCGAGATCACGGTCTCCGCAAGCGAATCCATGAGCATGTCCACCGACTCGGACATCAGCGTGGAGCTGACCGGCGACGACTATGACCAGCTCGCCGCGACGGCGGACGACCTCGTGGAGAAGCTCTCCGCCATCCGGACGCGATCAACGTCGAGTCCTCTGCCGGCGAGCAGACGCCGCGCGTCGTCAGGTTCGCCGCGAGAACGCCTCGCGCTTCGGTCTGACCCCGGCCGCCATCGGCGGTCTGGTGCGCGGCGAGCTGACCGGCTCGACGGCGACCACGCTGCGCATGAACGGCGAGGAATACGACGTTACGGGTATCGGGCGACGCGGACGTCGCGACCAGTCTGGACGCGCTGCGCTCGATGCAGCTGCCGACCGCAACGGGCGGCAATGTGCCGCTGAGCTCGGTCGCGGACGTTTATACCGAGCTGAGCCCGCAGTCCATCGCCCGTAAGAACCAGAAGGAGACCGTCACCATCACCGGCGAAAGTGAGTCCGGCGACGCGAACGCCATCACCGAAAAGGTAAACGAGGTGCTCGACTCCTACGAGACGCCGGACGGCGTAGAGATCGGCGACGGCGACACCATGGCCTCCCAGATGGCTGAGACCACCGGCTCGCTCATGCTCGCCCTCGCGGTCGCGATCGCGCTCGTCTACTTCATCCTTGCGACCCAGTTCAACTCGTTCGCGCTGACGATCGCGATCATGCTGATCCTGCCGATCGGCCTCCTAGGCTCGATGATGCTGCTCGCGCCGACCGGAAACCACGTTTCCATGGTCGCGCTGCTCGGCGTTATCATTCTGGCCGGTACGGTCGTCAACTCGTCCATCGTTCTGATCGACTATACCCTTCAGCGCCGGGAGCGCGGCGAGGACAAGAACACCGCCATCCTCAACGCCTGCCCGCGCCGCGTCCGTCCGTCCGGTCCTGATGACCGCGATGACCACCATCCTCGGCCTCGTGCCGATGGTATTCTCGAACGGCGAGGCTCGGAGATGATGAAGCCGATGGGCATCGTCATGATGACCGGCATGGTCATCTCGACCGTTGCAACGCTGTTCATCACGCCGGTCTACTACTCGCTGACCGACAGCATCGCAGAGCGCCTGAAAAAGCTCGTTCACCTGCCGCACCGCAAGGGCGGCAAGGGCAGAAAGGGCGGCGGCAGCGGCAGAACACGGAGAAAACCCGGCTTCTGCCGAATAAACCCGCCAGATTACCGTTGCAAAAAATCAGTAAAATACTGTATGATAGGTGTATCAACGCCCGAGAGCGGAAACGGCTGCGTCAGCGCAGCCGTTTTTCCGGCCTTCCGGCAGATTTTGAGAGAGGGGAGACCGCAGTCCATGAAACGATGGCCTGTTGCCGCCGCAGTGCTTGCGGCATGCCTCACCGGCTGTGCCGGGGAAACGACCGCGACCGTCAATCCGCAGACGCAGGCGCTCGAGCGTGCCGAGCAGGCGGGATTGCTCCGGAAAGAAGGAGAAAAAGCCGCAGCTGCTCAGCGTGTATGAGGCGCAGAAGCTCGCGGGCGAGCAGTTCGACAGCGAAAGCTTATGCAGTAGCGCCGTCGCGTGAAACGCTGGAATGCGAGATCGAGGGAGAAACACATTCGTTTGCCGTGTTCGACGTCAGCCGCCGCGCGGACGGCGGCGCGGTCGGACAGGTGGCCGTGGACCGTGTGACGGGCGACCGGTACAGCTATCCCGGCGAGGGCGTTCTGGGGGAGTATGACGCCCTGCTCAGCGAGCCGGAGGACACGGAGAACCGACTGGGCGGGCTTCTATGCCGCCTCCCGGGCGCGTCGGTCACGCTCGAGCAGACCGGCGAGGGAACGTTCACCTTCACGTTCTCGGACGGCGTGACGGGCACGGCTTCGGCCGACCGTGACAGCGCAGCCTCCGAGGACGGCGAAACGCGCTTCCTGCTGCATGAAGATGTGCTGACCGTGATCGGCAGCGGCGAGACCGGAAAACTATACTCTGGTCGAGCAGCCGGAAGAGCAGTAAAGAGCAGAAAGGACACAGACTTATTGTCTGTGTCCTTTTTGTCAAAAATTCGCCGGTATTTTTGGCTATTTTATGAAAAATGTCGAATAGCATTGCCATCAGCCGAGGGCGTGTGCTATAATGTTTACAGATAAATTGTTAAGAATTTGTCAAAAAAAAAACAGAAGAGAGAAAGAGTAGCAGCAAGAGGAGAAAAAGAGATGAAGAACCAGTTCAGAGAACGATTATCGTTCTGCGCGACCATGATCGAGATGGTGGTCGGCGGCCTTATCCTGATCGGATGCATCATATCGGGCATCGGTCTGATCGGCACGACCGACATCAGCGAGCTGCTCGGCGACGCGCATTACCTGCAGGGCCGCATGAGTGATGCGTGCCTGATCCTGATCGGCGCGGAGATGCTCAAGATGATCACGAGCTACACCATCGACTCGGTGGTCGACGTCATGCTGCTCGCGATCGCGCGTCAGATGATCGTCGAGCATACCTCGCCGCAGGAAAACCTGCTGGCGGTGTTGTCGGTCGGCGTGCTGTTCGTCATTCGAAAGTTCCTGTACATCTCCCGTCTGGACAAGCGGCGCGAGCTGGAACGGAAAAAGAAAGAGGACAAGCAGAAGGGAAGCGCGCCGTCGCCCGCCGCAGAGAATGCGGAAGCGCCTGATGTGGAGCCTCTCCAGAGCGACGAGATGCGCAAGCGCGACGAGTTCCCATTGACGAGGAGCTGGAGGAGCTGGAACGGCTCAAGGCCGCCGTCGAGCGCAAGGCGGAGGAGGAGCCCGCCACATCGAGCAGATGGAGAAGAACGTTATTCGCTGAAGCTGCCGCGCGGCTGCTGTATTTACGGCAACACCGCACAATTAAAGCTGCGGCGCTTTGCGGAAATTTTGTGCCCTGACTTCGTTTCGATTTCACGGTAATACATCAAGTATTACCGCAAAACCGCGCCTCGTCAGTACGCAAAATTTGCTCGCAAATCGCTCTTGTTCAATTGTACGGTATTGCCTTACGTAAAAACCCCCTGCATGGACTGAAAAATGTCATGCAGGGGGTTTTTTATCTTTTAGTTGAAGTAAACGATATCTTCCTTCGCCTTTTCGGCCGGAACGACCTCGATGGCGTGGAGCACCGGGCCTTCGCCGCGGTACTGCTGCGGCAGCGTCTCGACCGTCACGGACGCCGTGACCGTGACCCAGTCGCGGACGCCGAGCTCTTTTTCGGCCCCTGTCATAGCGGCAGATGAAGCCGAGGAAGGTCACATCGTCTCGCGCAGCAGACCATGCCGAAGCGGCCGGGCACGAACGAGCCTGCCGGAACATCCTTGCCGCGGTAGACCTGCGCGAGAAAGCGGACGGTCTTGCCGTCGTACTTTTCCGGCTCGCCGGTCGCGTCGATGTACCAGAGACCGTAGTCCTCCGGCTTGATGTCGATGATGTCGGCGTCGATGTCGAACGGGAGCGGCATATTGCGCGAGTAGTCCTCGGAATTGCCGTTCAGATCGTCCAGATAGATGGCCGCGCGCGGGTTCATCGCCTTGATGTTCTTCTTGTAGAGCATCTCCTTGAGCGCGTCCGTGCAGCGGTTGAAAAACGACCATGTCGGCGGTGGTGATGTGCTCGAACATCTGCGGGCCGATGTTGTTCAGTAGACCTCGAAGGTGGTCGCGTCGACCGTCGTGATGATCTGGTACAGCTCCCAGCGCGCCGGGAACGCCTGCATCAGCGACTCGAGCTTCCACATGCCGTTGTACTCGACGATGATGCGGTCGGGGTTGTACTTCTGCTCGATGCGCTTGAGGATGTTCGGTCAGACGGTCTCGGACTCGACCGGGACGAGAGCGGTGCCGTAGTGGGCGAGCCACTTTTCGTCGTATTCCTCGATGCCCTCCTCGCAGAGCAGCAGCGCGGTTACTTGTTTTCGGTGAAGTTCGGGTCGGCAAGGATCTCCCTTGATGAACTTGGTCTTGCCGCTCTCCAGAAAACCGGTAAAGACATATACCGGAATGGGATTGTTAGCCATGTGGGGTTCCTCCCTTAGTTTACGCCGAACAGGGAAGCGATGCGCTCCTCGTCCAGCTCGGAGCCGATGACGCACAGACGGCCGGTGTAGTCGGCCGAGCCGCGGCGGATCTCGGTGCGCCCGGAACGTAGTCGCAGCCATTCGCCGCCGTCTGCACACGGAACGATGCCCCTTTTTTGCGCGCAGAAACCGTGCCGAGCGTAACATCGCCGAGCGCGGTGAGCGCGGCATTGAGCTGCCTCGGTGTACTTGTGAGTCGTTTCCTTGCCCCAGGAGGTGAATACCTCGTCCGCGTCGTGGTCATGATCGTGGCCGCAGCAGCAGTGACCGTCGTGGTCGTGATGATGGTGCTCGTGCTCATGGTCGTGATCGTGGTGATGCTCATGCTCGTGGTCATGGTCATGGCAGCCGCAGGTGCAGTCCTCGCCGTGCTCATGATGATGGTCATGCTCGTGATCGTCATGGTCATGCTCGTGATGATGCTCATGCTCCCGTGGTCATGGTCGTGCTCATCATGGTCATGGTGATGGTGATGATGTTCGTGATGCGGCTCGTGCGCGATCTCCTCGAGCACCTCGGCAACCAGATCGCGGCTGCCCTCCATGGTCGCGAGCAGCTGCTCGCCGGGATCCTTCCACGGAGTCGTGACGATGCGCGCGTGCTCGTTCAGGCCGCGCAGCATGGCGACGGTCTCGTCGACGCTTTTTCCGGGCACTCAGCGGTGCGCGAGAGCAGGATAGCGCCTGCATGTGCGACCTGATTCTCGAAGAACTCGCCGAAGTTCTTGAGGTACATCTTGGCCTTGAGCGCGTCAACAACGGTGACGAAGCTGTTGAGCTGAACGTCGAGGTGCGCATTCTGAACCGCTGCGATAACGTCCGGAGAGCTTGCCGACGCCGGACGGCTCGATGAGGATGCGGTCCGGGTGATACTGGTCAACAACGTCGTGCAGCGCCTTTGCCGAAGTCGCCGACGAGCGAGCAGCAGATGCAGCCTGCGTTCATCTCGTTGACAACGATGCCTGCGTCCTTGAGGAAGCCGCCGTCGATGCCGATCTCGCCGAACTCGTTCTCGATCAGAACGACCTGTTCGCTCCTTGAGCGCGTCCGCGAGCAGACGCTTGATGAGCGTGGTCTTGCCTGCGCCCAGAAAACCGGAGATAATATCAATTTTAGTCATGATTGTCGCTCCATTTCATTAGTTGCTTTTCGCTTGATAGATATTATACCACAATTTATCGCAAAAAGAAAAGTTTTTTAGTTAGCAAAGGCTAATTTTGTATAAGCGGAAAGCCGCGCGGACATACTGCGGATAAAAGGAGGGAAAAGACCATGAAACATTATGAACCGAAACATATCGCCGCGCTGTCCGACCGTGGATTTTACACGATCCTGACCGTGTGCGGACTGATCATCGCAGCGAGTGCGTGGGTGCTCTGGATGCACGCCGGGTCGAGTGCAGAAACTGCCGTTCCCGAGACGGGCGCGCCGGTCATCACGCCGGCGGAGGATGTTCCCGACCTGACCGTGCAGGATATTCCCGTGACGGCGGAGGAGCCGGAGAGCGGGGAAGAAACGCCCGCCGAAGCCGAAGAGCCTGTTTCCGTGCCGGAGCCGACACCGGCGGTCACGGTTTCCGCGCCGGTGTATACCCGGCCGACAGCCGGTGCGGTGCTGACGCCGTTTTCGGGCGATATGCTGCTGTTCCAGCCGACGCTCGGAGACTGGCGCGTGCACAGCGGCACGGATTTCGCCTGCGAGGCAGGGGGAGAACGTTTCGGCGCTGACAGACGGCACGGTGCAGGCTGCTTTTTTGAGGACGGACTGTCGGAACGTGCGTCACGCTTCGCGCATGCGGGCGACCTCAGGACCACGTACCGCGGTGCTGAGCGAGTGCGCGTGCGCGAGGGGCAGGCGGTCTGTCGGGAGAGGCGCTGGGCGTGTGCGCGGCGGGCATTCCGGCGGAGGAAGCGATCGGCACGCATGTGCATGTGGAGGCATCCCGGGGGGATGCGGCAGTCGACGTGATGGAGCTTCTCGGCGAGGAGGAATAAGCGCCCCACGGGGAAGCCGCCGCCCGGCGGCGGGGGCAAAGGGCAGGGACACCGGGGTTTCCCTGCCCTCTGACCCCGACCTTTTCCTTAGGACGCGACTCCCTTCGGTCGCGCGTCTAAAAGCGAGGGGCCCACAGATGCGTTTGGTGCTCCAAGGCGCAACCCTTGATCGAAGCGGAGCTTTTCGCAGCGGAACGCCGCCGCCCTGCACCGACTGGCCGCGCACTGTCATGCGCGGCGCCTTACGCAAGGAAAATTCAGGGCCTGAAAGCGTCCCGAAATCTGCCCGACGCACGGAACCGAGCCCCCCGCACTCCCCGTTTCGCTGCACATCTCCGATGTGTCAGCGAAAAGAGGGTTTTGGGGAGGGGACAAGAGGGGCAAGGGAACCATACGGTGCCCTTGCCCCCTTTTGTCTCCGCCGCCAGACGGCGGCATTCCCGCCGGTGAACACCGGCTCTCCCGGCCGCCGAAGGCGGCCACTCCTCGCGCCCTGAGGCAGGGCGTTTTTCGCTTCCAGCGGCGCACCGCTGTATCGGCGGAAAATTTCGCGTCTGCCCTTCTTCGTAAGGGGCTTATTCCAAGTTGAGCTTGTGCGTCAGAATATATCTGGTTCCGGCAAAGCAGACCGCCGCTGGGCGCTCACCAGACACAGGATCAGCACCACGAAATGCACGGCGCCGGAGCCCATCGACGCCCAGAACTGGCCGATCGAACGCGCCATGGACTCGCTGACGGCGTTGCCGCCGGCCATCAGCACGAGCATGCCGATGATCTGCACCGCAGTCGAGAGCACAAAGTACCACACGAACGCCATGAGCAGACGGTGCTTTTTCGCGAGGTGGCCGAGCGCGATGCACAGATAAATGAACAGCACGGCCGCAAAGGCGCACAGCACAAGCCACAGCAGACCCCTCGAGTACATAGGGGACTGCGGCCGGGTCAAAAGAAAGAAAATGTCGCAGGATTTATGCCGTGCGATAACAGGAGGATGCTCAGAAACGCTACAAGGCAGCTCAGAAAGCACATCGCAACGGCAATGATCGCCTTGCTGAAAATGTGCTGCGTAACCGAAACCGGCAGGGTGAACATCAGATAACCCTCGCCGCCGAGCAGGCTCTTGTAGAACCGCTGCACGAGGATGACAGCTGTCGCGACAAATACCGCCGCGAAGATCACGACATAGAGCATGCTCATGATAGCCGCCGGAATGCCGAACAGCAGCTCCGGAACCGCTTCCGAATACAGCAGGTGGTTGATGAGCGCGACGAGAATGATCGCGCCGTAGAGCGGCAGACAGCGCGCGCGCACGCCTTCCACTCGTATTTCAGTAACTTTAACATGCAAATACCTCCCGGAACAGCATATCAACGGATTTTCCGTGTTCCTCGCGGATCGTGTCCACGCTTTCATGCAGGACCATTTCGCCGTCCTTGAGGAAAACAACCTCGTCGAGCACGCGCTCGATGTCAGCGATCGATGGGTCGAGAGCAGGAACCGAAGCGTCCTCGCTGTAGTTTGCGAGAATGGTGTTTAAGATGTAGTCGCGCGCGGCCGGGTCGACGCCTGCGATCGGCTCGTCGAGCACATAGAAGCTGCGCCCCCTGCGGCTCATGGTCAGAATAAGCTGAACCTTTTCCTTCGTGCCCTTGCTGAGCGTTTTCAGACAGTCGAGCGGGGAAATGCGCAGCGTTTTGAACATTTCGGTTGCCTTGACGCGGTCGAAATCCCTGTAGAAATCCGAGAAAAAGTCGATGACGTCCGTGATCTTCATCCAGTCGCTCAGATAGGCGCGGTCGGGCAGGTAGCTGACGATGCTGTGCGTGTAGCGTCCCCGGCTGTGCGCCGTCCACGGTGATCATGCCCGAGGTCGGCTGAAGCAGACCGTTGAGCAGTTTGATGGTGGTCGTTTTGCCTGAGCCGTTCGGGCCGAGCAGGCCGATGAACCGGCCGCGCTCCAGATTCAGATCGAGATTTTTCAGTGCAGTAAAGCTGCCGTAGTTTTTTGTCAGGCCGCTGCATACGACCAGAGGCTTGTTCTGTTCCATAAAAAAGATCATTCCCCTTTCCCGTGCCGCTTTTCGAGAAGCGACAGGATTTCCTGTTCGGTAAAAGCCGAGCTGGCTCATGCCGGCGAGAAACTCCGAAATCCGTTCGTCCGCAATATGTTCGCGAATCTGTGCACGATCATACTTCTATCCTCCGTTACATATCGTCCGCTTGTGCGGTTGCTGTGCATCAAACCCCTCGCGCTCGAGATCCGCATAGAGGCGCGCTGCATGGTGTTGGGTTGACCCCTGCCTGTGCAGCAAGCTCACGCACCGGCGGCACCTTATCACCCGCGTTCAGCTGGCCGCTGACGATCTGTTCGGTCAGCTTTTCCATGATCTGCTGGTAGATCGGGCGATCCCCACGAAGCTGCCACTGCATAGCCTCAGTCCTTTCTTGTTATGTTGTACTATGATAATAATACAATAACACAAACCTGTCAAGAGGGAAAATAAAAAAGATTTTTCCCTCGGCAGGGGGAGGGTTCCGCCGTTCGGGGCTTTGCCGCCGAAGGCGAGGCCTCCGGGCGGGGGTTATTCGCCATGACATGGCGTGGGGGAGTGCCGCCGCCCTGCACCGTCTGGCCGCGCACTGTTATGCGCGGCAAATCACGCAAAGTAAATTCAGGGCATAACAGCATCTCAAAATCTGTCCGACGCACGGAACCGAGCCCCGTTTCTCCCGTTTCGCCGCGCGACCGAAGGGAGTCGCGGCGCAAAGGAGGGTTTGGGGGGTCAGAGGGGAAGGGAACCATACGGTGCCCTTGCCCCTTTGTCTCCGCCGCCAGACGGCGGCATTCCTCGCCGGTGAACACCGGCTCCCCGGCCGCCGAAGGCGGCCATTCTTCACACCCTAAGACAGGTCGTTTTTCGCCTCCAGCGGCGCACCGCTGTATCGGCGGAACCGCTTGCCCTCTGCTGAGGGAAAAAGAGGGGCGTTCGCCGCCCTGCGGCGAAAATATCTTGCACTGCGCAGCAGGAGTTTGATATGATGAAGATACCAGAAAGGGGGCGCATCATATGAAATGCCAGCACTGCGGTATCAACTTCGAGGACGGGGAACGGTTCTGCCGATCTATCAGGCATTAATTGGTCATTCTGTAAACAACAAAGCAGAGGATACCACTGATGATGAACAGGTAAACGAATAATGAACCTGCCATTCCATAATTCTTGCTCTTCAGATGACTGTTCAGGAATTTTTATGATCGGCGGTGTCATGAATGTTCTGTCCGAGGATTTACCCTGTCCGTTTGTCAGGATCACGAGAGACATGTCTGATTGGAGCGATGTAGTTTTTCATGCAGGCAAAGATCGGACCTACTACGCCCACGACACCACGAACGATAACTATTCGAAAAGCTGTGTCCGCCGTATGGCGTCGGCACATTAAGGTAATGTTTACGCCAGCGTCTCAAAAAAGACTGGTACCACGCACGAAATGGGAAAAACCAGCCGAAATGGTCTGCACCGTTCTCACTCTTTCTTTGTACAGTCCGAAGCGGGCGTGATAAACTTTTGCCGAGCTGCCAAAAAAAGATTTCCACTTTCTTCAGCTCGAAGGGGAACTGGTGTCACTTTCAAGAAATCCCTCATCAAATGTCATTTGTTGGTAACTGCGCCATGCTGACTTGGATTGTTGCATTAACGGAGGACAGACCTATCGCCCTCGGCGGAGAAAAGCTTCTATAATACCAAAAGAAATGGTTCTGCGCTGCGGTCGTTGAGGAGTTAAAGGCCCCATCCATCTCTGGCGGAATTTTACCGGAAAAAGTAGCTTCTTTTCAGAAAAAAAAGTTCCGTTCTGTCAAACCTGTCATTGTTAAGATGCATAAACTTGTCTACGTTCACATAAAAGAATCACCGTTTCGGATCATTTGACCATACAGGGCTGTCCACACCCGCAATTATCTTTACCATATATTCAAACAGAATCTTAGGGTGTCAGTCGGTGGGCTATCCCGTGAACAGAAAATAAGAAAAAGCGCTCCATCTTCTCAGGAATCTGATCAAAACCATCAGGTGGATATTTGCGGCGTATCTTTTCCTTTTCTCACGAGGTACTTTCTTACCGTTTTTAGAAGAGGCTGTATAGGACTGACCAAAAATACCGCGACAATGCTACAAATCCATGTGGTGACCAGACCAGCTTGAACATCATCTCTCCCGGCGATGAAAGAAGTAGAAAAACAACCCGGCATTATGTCGTTTTGCCGCTAATGTCGGTTGTTTTCATCAACTATAATAATGGCTTGGCCGTAATGATACTCATCTGAAGACAACTGTTCCGTCGTCTCTTTTTTTCGTACGAGAGCATGCGTCTGCTCTCTTTTTCCAGCCTTTTTCGTGCAGTGCGCCAGACAATCTGATATTCTCCCATACTCCTTTTTTGTCTGGATTGGAAATGTGAACCTCAAATTTCTTTCCTGCAAATTCAGATGATGCATTTCCTTCTTTATCAAACTGTTCTGCCATAAGTGCCGGTTGCCGGAAATCCACCGAAGATTGCCGTCTGCTCTTACTCCAAAAGCTTCTGTGATCATGGTGGTCAGCATACCAGCTTGCTGCACCGGTAAAAAGTCATACGGCCCTCTTCATCACTGTCAATATTTAAAATTATGGATACGCCATAACACTTTCAAAGTTCATTGCCGCATGAAAGAAGTGTATTGAGCACTATATCCTTCTTTTTTACAAAATCCCCGACTACGAACGTTGCATACAGCGTTGTGAGAGAAAACGGCTCCGTTTTCTTTGCCATGGCAAAAAGCCGAACATTCTGCCAAGATCAAATTTCTCTTCTCTGAAATTTGTGATGGGTCGATCAACACCCGCCGCTTTCTCGTCCGAGAACGGAATGTTTATGCCGCTGCTGCTGATCGCAGCAGTCTGCTCTTTGCAGGTTAAAGCTGCGGGAAGTCGCGAATCTGCCAGCTGGTCAGCATCGTACGTACGTCTTTTTCGCGGCTTTCTACGGTGCGTGATTAATCATTGGGAATATCAAAAAGTCTCCACCATCTGGCTTGATCCATTCATTCTTTCGGATATTTTCCATCATCCAGTCTGCTTTTTTCACACAGATTTCACAGGCTATCAACCAATTCTGACGATACTTTATTTGAAGTAGCACTTCAGTTGTGAGAACCAAGCGGTTTCTTTTTGTCCTGCATTCTCATATGAATATATTCCACAGGAGAAAGCCGGGCGTTTCCATTTCACTGGCAATCTCAACCCGGTTAATTCCAGCATGCGTTCCAGATTTTTAAGGCAGTCTGCAATGTTATTTCCTGCATAGGCACAGGTAAACGCCGCTTTCACCGGCCAATCACGCCATATCCATGGCATCGTTCAGTCGGCTCCGCGGGGTTTCATTTCATTAATGCTTCCTACATCATAAAAAGCAGTTAAATTCTGCCGAAGAATATGCTCAGAATTGTTCCGAAATAAAGCCTCTCGCTCTCTGCTTTCTGCTGTTTTCCGTAAGCTGTATTCCATTCATCGTGTGTTGTTGCCGCTGCTTTCTGACTGAAGATCTTTGAAATATGGGAACTTTTTCAAACAAGCAATACGTAAT
>VOFK01001365.1_pt1 | contig 18378 bp, 33 predicted proteins | sample 5384121 | NCBI WGS metagenome assembly VOFK01 (sample SAMN12384730, study PRJNA508395) | human gut metagenome | isolation source: healthy gut J | host: Homo sapiens
ACTTCGCGAGAAGGACACCGCTTGGTGGGTAGAACGTGTACTCAGACCGGATGGACTGGACATGGGATAACCAGATTGATTTCACCAAGACCTGGGGCAATCACCGCTTGGGAGCTATGGGATTATTCTCCATGTATAGAACAGACAAAGAGACTTATACCCAATCCGTTACCGATATATCAGACGACAGATTGTCTTATCATGCCATGGAAAAAGGTGCCAAAAACCAGGCTACCAAGTCCTCGTATACCGAATCGTCCATGGTTTCCGTAGCTGCCCGCCTGAACTACGCCTACAAAGAACGTTACATGGCCACAGTTACCGTACGTGCCGATGCCTCTTCACGCTTCGCAAAAAAAGGCAACCGCTGGGGATGGTTCCCCTCTGCCGCCCTGGCATGGAGAATGTCTGAAGAAGATTTCCTGAAAGATGTGGAATGGTTGGATAATCTGAAACTTCGCCTGTCCTATGGTATTACCGGTAACAATAATGTAGGAGATTATGCTACAAGCTATTACAACATCGGGACCATCTTATGCTGTAATCGGCGGTAATGAATTCAAGGTTATTACGGTAACGGAATCATTGACCAAGCCCTGATGTGGGGAGAAAATCAAGGAATTCAACTTCGGTGTGGACTTTGCAGTATTGCAGAACCGGATCAATATAACGGCAGATGCTTATCGCCGCCTTGCCGACGGACAAATCATGAAATCAACAGTGCCTTTGGAAACTGGAGAAAGCAGTCTGACAACCAACATTGGCTCTGTTCAGAACGCCGGTATTGAGTTGGGCGTCAACTTCGGAGTTATACGCAACCAGAACTTTACATGGGATGTCAATGTAGCATTCGCACGCAACTGGAGTAAAATCAAAGAACTGCCGAGCGGAGACGATGTCAGCAACAACTGGTTCATAGGCGAACGCCTGAATGTACTGCGCGACTACACCTATGCAGGTGTAATTACGGCGGACGGAGTCACGATGCACACTATCAATGGAGACAAACACTATACATTACAGGAAGTGTACGACAAATATGGTCCCAAGAGTCCCAATAAACTGAAATGGTACGAAGGCCAGATGGCTGTAAACGACTGGAACGATGATGGAAAAATCAATGACGAGGACAAGCAGATTTATGGATGCACCGAAATGGACCGGTAGCCTGAGCTCCACAATGACCTATAAAGGCTTCGACTTCTCGTTTATGCTTTTACACCAAACAAGGACAATGGTCACGCAGTTATTTCCACGAACAATACATGGATATCAGCGACCGTGGCCGTCAAAAGATGAGTTTCGATTACTATATCCCAGCAGGAACCCGGTTTTGGACAAGGCAACAGGAGACATCACTTACTTGGAAACACCGCATATGGTGCTTACCCCTATCCTAACAATTATGAAAAAACCGGTGGCGGTTACTTCAGTAAAAGCAGCTCGGGGAGTAAGATACCAAAAACGTCTTTTGTAAAGGTTAAAAACATCACTTTTAGGTTATACTTTCCCCGAAGAAGTGGATGAGCAAAATAGCCGTTAAACATTTACGCCTTTACGTAAACGTACTTAATCCGTTCTGCTTCCCCGGCTACGATGGTTTCGATCCGGAATGGGCAAGCGCAAACCTGACTGACGGCGGACCGGCTTCCGTAACCTACCAGATTGGTGCAAATATCAAATTCTAACCAGTAAAAACATATAAGTAATATGAAACTATATAAAAAACTATTATACACAATGTGCATGGCTGGCTCTATCACATTGACCGGCTGTGACGATTTCCTCACACCTGACAATAAAAAGCGCGGTAAATGATGTGGAATATTTTACCACTTCTGCCGGTTTACAAGCTCTGACATACGATGCATACGCCCAACTGAAAAATATCTTTAACAGCAGTGATGTAACCGCTTATTTCAACCCGGAACAGACTTGTATCAGGATGGACGCAATGATATCAGTGCAGCTCTTCACCGTTGGTCTAATTTTACTCCTGAAAATGGGACTGTAAAAAACTTCTACACAGATTGCTACGATGGAATACGTTCATGTCTTGCCATTCAGTACTATGCTGCACAATCAACGGTGAGTGAAGATATAAAAAAAAAAACATTGATGAAGGCCGTTTCATCGAGTGTTTGTATTATTACTTGCTGGTCAATAATTTTGGCGGCGTTCCTTTAGTAACCGAATATGCCAAACAGGCCGGTGAAATCAAAGAACAGCCCCGTGCTACGGCAGAAGCCCGAGTATATACGCATATCATCACAGAACTGACCAACATTATCGACAATAACAAATTGGTTGCTTCTTCTGCAACAAAAGGAGGAGGGAAGCCAGCATAGAAGCCGTTAAGGCATTGCTGGCAAAAACTTACTTGTCTGCTGCATGGGACTTAAAGAAAGATGATTACTTTACCAAAGCGGCAGCCTATGCCGATTTCAAGTTATTGCCGGACGCAACTGACAACCGAATTGCCAAATTATGGGCTGCCGACCGTTTCCGGAGATGACAATGAAGAGTTTATCTTCGATGTGGAATACGATGCAGAAAACCAGCATGACAAAATGACGGTAATCGTTGGCAGAGTTTCTTTTCCAACTATTACGGGGGTAGCGAAGAAGGCATGAAAAATGGTAGTTCATCTTTCATACCTTACATGCATGCATTGAGAAATTTTGAAAAAAGGAGACAAACGCTACGATGCAACTTTCATGAAGACCCCTACTGGTCAAGAAAGAATGGGATATCAAGAACGGATTTAAAGATGAAAAAAGGCAAAGCCTATCGGCGACTATTTCTCTTTCTACAAAAATGGCGGTAAAAGCTGACGGCAAAATGGTAGGAGTGTATTATCCGGCTTATTGGGAAAGTGACGCTGCTTCCGTTGCTGAGTGGCGTGCCAAAGACCCGGAAAACCGGAAAAACACATTTATCATTCCACAAAATGATAAAACAGCCAAAATGGAGCCAATGTCCACTTACGTAAAAGACCTGGCAGAATATCCGGACGGGGTTATTGCCAAATATGATTTTGACGATGCCTCCACGCAAAAACTCAGTTGGTCTGTACAGCCTTGCCGGAAATTTGACGACAGCCCAAACCGCTGACTATAATGCCGGAAAGAGTTTCCGCGACCTCCACGTAATCACACTGCCGGAAATGTTTTTCGTAGCAGCCGAAGCTTACTACAAATTGAATGATCCCAAAGCTTTGGAGCGTTTGAATGTTGTACGTGAACGCGCCGGTTTAACAGCTGAAAATAATATTGATTTGGACATCATATTGAAAGAGTCGGCCTGCGAAATGTTTGGAAACGGTTATCGTCGTATGGACCTTCGTCGTACCGGTAATTGGTTGAATACAACGACAAATACAATCCGCATATGATAGGTACAGCCGCTGCTACCATAGGAGAAAAATTATTATGGCCTATCCCACAAGCAGCTATCGATGCCAACGGCCAGTTGAGTATGGAAGACCAAAATCCTGGATATTGATTATTGCTTCCGTTTTCTGAATAATATTCACTAAAAGAAAGATGAATTCCGAAGTATCAGAATTTCGGAATTCATCTTTCTCTTTAACTTACTCATCTTCCTCTCCCCACAAATCCTTATCCGAAGGAGCCTTTTTTATATTCCAGACTATTATCAAGCCAATAACCAGCAAGCATATCAAATATATAATCATAGACTTTGTTTAGTTTTTCAAATAATTCAAATACAACAAGACTCAATAGTTTATGTTCATTCTGAACACGAATAATGGTTTATTTCAGCACTTTATCCCGATACTCCGTGGGTGTCATTCCTTTTTCTGCTTGAAACACTTACTGAAATAACGAGGGTCATTGATACCCACCATATAGGATATTTGCGTCATGGAATACTCACCGGTGGCTATCAACTGAGCTGCACGGTTGATACGCATTTCCTTAATGAACTCGATAGGCGCCAGTCCGGTCAAGGTTTTCAACTTCTTGAAGAATACGGAACGGCTCACGGCAAGTTCCTGCACAAAATCATCTACTACCAAGTCACCGTTATCCATGTTCTTCTCCATCAGTTCTATAAGTTTATCCATAAACTTACGGTCGTTGGGAGACATTGCCGCAGATTTATCCGTTTGAGGATTATCCTGGACATTACCGATACTCTGTTCATCGGCAACAGCTGCAACCGCTCCTGCCTGCATCAAGTTCTGGCGGTACAAAGTTTGCAGTTTCTGCCGCTGGGCAAGCAAGTTCTTTACACGTGCTTTTAAATAGGTGGCGCTGAAAGGTTTGGTTATATAATCATCAGCACCGTACTCCAATCCTTCCAACTTACTTTCGATGGACGACTTCGCCGTAAGCAACACAATGGGAATATGGCTGGTAGTCATATCAGCACGCAATTCACGGGTCATGGCGATACCGTCTTTTTCCGGCATCATCACGTCGCTGATAATAATATCCGGCAGAAACTTCAACGCCCTTATTCAGCCCCTCCATACCATTGGCAGCCTCTACAATGCGATACTCGGAAGCGAAGATGCTGCGCAGGAAAATACGCAGTTCGGAGTTATCTTCTACCAGCAGCATCAAATCTTTGGATGCATCTCCACCGCCTTTTTCCTGAGAACCCGTTTCCGGTTGTGAGGGCTGCGCGTCTTCCGTATCCGCCGTTTGCCGGTGATAAGCCTCCAGACCAACTGTTATATCGTCCTGCATAAATTCCACCGATTCGTCATACTGCTCCTTGCCTTTCATAAAGTCAATCTTGAAGCAACTGCCTTCTCCCAACTTACTATCTACCGTAATCAAAGCTTTGTGCATCTCCACCAGTTCTTTTACCAATGACAAACCGATGCCGGTGCTTGATTGAACAAATTACGGTCTACCAGATTCTCAAAACGGACAAAAATAGATTTCTTCTTGTTCTCGGCAATACCGATACCCTGGTCCTGCACGCCAATAGAAACGGTTCCTCGTCCTCATGGATAAAAAACCTTTATCATTTTTCCATTCGAGTATATTTGAAAGCATTGAGAGCAAGTTGAAAATAATCTTTTTTCATATTTATCGACATCCACCCACAGATAAAGTTCGGGCTTTTCCGTTTTCGAACAAAAAAGTCAATGTGATGCTCCTCGGCCACTGAATCGAAATTCTCCATTATCTTGCGGGTAAAGGCCACTACATTGACACGCTGCACCTGCATCTTCATTTTTTGTTCTGAATCTTACGGAAGTCGAGTATCTGATTGATGAGACGCAACATACGATTTGTGTTGCGCTCCACAACCTGTAACTGTTCACGGGCATCCGCCGGCAGTTGCGTATGCTCCAGCACGTATTCCACCGGACCTGAAATCAGGGTTAAAGGAGTACGCAGTTCATGGGAAATATCTGTAAAGAAACGTAATTTCATATCTGTCATATGCTGTTCCACAACAATCGTGCTTCAGACGATAAATCGTAAACAAGATATAAACAGCCGTTATTATAATCCAACAGAACAAACAGGACATACAGGAAATAGGCAAAAGGAGTTTCCCAAAAGGAAGGAAGCACTTCAATATCAAGCAAGCGCATGTTATCCGTCCATACTCCATCGGCATTGGTGGCACGTACCTTTAAACACATAATGCCCTTTGGGCAGGTTGGTATAGGTGGCGGTACGCTGCTTGCCGACATAGTTCCAAGATTTCTCAAATCCCTCCAGAATATAGGCATACTGTATTCCGGCAGGTTCCGTATAGTCAAGTGCGGCAAAACGAATCGTGAAAATATTTTCCTCGTGCGAGAGTTGCAATTCACGGGTATCATCCAAACTCTCTTTCAATATATTTTTTCATCCGGCACAACGTCTTCATTGGCTATAAGCAATTTGGAAAAACACTAACGGCGGTACATATGTGCTCTTCCTGATAGAATCGGGATTGAACAGCAAGACGCCGTTGCTCGTACCAAACAGCAAGTCTCCCCACGAAGTATAGGCCGATGCCGCTTCGCTGAAGCGGACATGAGGCGAGACATACGACCGTCTGCATAGTTTTCAAAACGTTCTTCTTCTGGAATAAATTTGCTGATGCCATTCTCCGTACTCATCCAAAGATTACCCCTGTTATCCTCACGTATGGAGAGCAATATATCCGAAGGCAATCCTCGGCCACGCCATACGACTTGAATATTGCGTTGCCGGCAGCATCTATAGTCTGCAACTTATTCAGCCCGCCGCCGAAAGTAACCAGATAAAGTTCGTTCTTCCGGGTAGACAGAATATAGTGCACATCGTTATTACTCAAGCTGTTTACATCGTTCTGCACACGTACATAGTGATGAAACACTGCATCTTCGGGCTTCTTAAAATCACTGTTTACCATTAATGCGCCGACTGTAGTGGCAATCCATATTTCCGCGATGGTCACCTGTAACGAAGCGTACTTTATGGCAATTATCTATAGGGGAAACCTTTCAGGTTGTTACGGTGGTTAACAAATATCTCCCGTCCGCCACGGTTATGGGTGAGGTAGTTGATTCCTCCTCCAAAAGTGGCAACCCCAGATACGGCCTTTCGTCCTCATAAACACAATATACATTGTTGTCACTCAGGCTGTAGATATCATCCCTACTATGGCAATAGCGGGTCAGTTTATAATGTCCTCCACCCCTGAGGCCGGGCTTTTACCAATCCTCACCCTTGGTGGCAATCCAAATGTTGTGCTTACTGTCTTGAAATATGCAATAAGTATTTCCCTTTAACGGTATCCCCGCATGTGATATCGTACCTGTCTCCGTGAAGTATCCCAGTTCCGTGCGATTCTTATCGTAAATCCTTATTTTGCCGTCTTTCAGTCCCACCCAAAGATTATGCTCCGTGTCTCGCAAAGAGCACGCACCTCATTGCTCAATGATTCATACCGATGAGGTTCCGGCGTCATCATACTGAAAAAGGAAGAGCGGAAAGTGATTTTCTCCAGTCCCTTGGAATGGGTGCACATCCACAGATTGCCTTGCCTGTCGGAAAAAGCAGAATGGATTTTATTGGAAAAACGCCAGTCGGTATCCGAAAAGCCGTTATAGAAAGGACGCAGGCAATTAGCAGCCTTATCGAAACGCGAAAACCTCCGCCATAGGGATGCACCCAAACAGAACCGAAAAATATCTTCGTGCACGTGAAAAGCCGGACGGGAACGGTCGGTAGATGTAGGCTCTACCGGGATTACTTCCGTTTTCAGCACTTTTGTCCTTGCATTAAAATGTGCAACGGTTCCCGCAATATCCTGCCCGAACCATACTTCCGAGTTTCTGTCTATATAAATGGAGTGAACAGGAGCACCCGGCAGACGGGAAGCCGGATAATGAACAGTTGTCTTAGCGGGCGTATTGTAATAAAAAATCCGTCTGTCTCTGTAACCATTATCAGATTATGTTCGTCAATCTTTCCTACAGCCACGATATGTGAGGCACAAAGGCAACTGCAATAACAGAAACCGGCCGTTTTTCTTCTGATAACGCCATACGCGTCCGCTATCCGACCCGAAAAAGATTTCATTTCCACATTCCTGGGCTGTATAAAAAAATTTGGCCGCCTTTCTCTTTCTTCAATGTTTTCTACGAAAAAAGGACGTGGGCACCACTTCCGGCAGCAAGCATCCCCAGCCCGTTGTCAGTCAGCATCCACTCATTTCCGGAAGCATCCTCATAAACATCATATACGCGTGCGGCCGGGAACAAACCGTTATCAACTGAATACATCTCTGGCGAAAGGCGAAAACTCTCCGGATCGGTCTTGATGCGGATAGCCTTTCTTCCTCCGAAAGCAACCAGACCGAACCGCAAGGCAATACCTTGATTGAAGTTACCACAAACCTGCTTCCTTCTTCTTTCATGGCAGGAACATGTTCAAATACTTCGGTACGGGGGATTAAAACGCCAAGCCTGATTGTCGTAAGTGAGCAGCCACAGAAAGCCGTACCGGTCTTCGTACATATAGTCCACCCGGTTTGTTTGTCAGGTTAATGCGGTTATCAAACTTTGCCTTATAAGTCCTGAAATCATACCCATCGAATTTATTGATGCCATCCCAAGTGGCAAACCACATATTTCCCTTTCTGTCTTGCAGAATATTCATGACAGTATTCTGCGAAAGTCCCTCTTCGGACGAATAATGGGTAAAGACACACTCCGGCTGTGCTCCGGACGGTAACGCAAATACAAACAATAAGCCTATGACCAGATATAGAAGTTTTCTCATAACATATTCGTTCTGTGGGGTAAAAGATACGCATTTCGCCGAAAATATCGTATATTTGTCATTATTTTAAATACCACTATGAAACCAAGCGTTATACTTTATGCTGTTTTCCTTACCGTAAGTCTGGGTATAAAGGCTCAACAAGTTGATACGGTAAGTTATGAAGTGACAAAGAACATGCCCGTTTTCTACGAGCAACTGAAACAGCAACTTACCTATCCCGCAGCATGGGGAAAGTCTACCACAAAAAGACTTTGGGAAATGGAGAATCGAAACACGAAATATAGTGATGGAGTGCATGCAGAATCTGCCACCTGCTCCCTCGAAATACGATATGTCTGTCGTCGGAACAGAGCAGCGGGCGGGATATGAAGCCCGCAAGATATGGTTTAATGTTTCGGAATGGTCCCGCATACCGGCTTATTTATTGGTTCCTGACGGAAAAGGGCCTTTTCCGGCTGTGATAATGCTGCACGATCATGGAGCACACTTTTCCATCGGCAAAGAGAAAAAATGGTACGTCCTTTCGAGTCTCTCCGGAAATATCGGCTGATGCCGAAGATTGGGTGGTCCGTTGTTATGACGGACAATATACCTGAGATTACTTTGCACAAAAACGGTTACGTAGTACTGTCTATCGACGCCCTGTTTTGGGGAGAACGCGGACGAAAGGAAGGAGTAAGTTATGACGGACAGCAGGCACTGGCTTCCAATTTCATGCAAATGGGGGCATCCTGGGGGCTTTTATCAACATGGATGATGTGCGTAGTGCCGAGTTTCTGGCTTCACTGCCAATGGTAGATAAAAAACAGGGTCGGTTGTTTTGGATTCTCGATGGGAGCCTACCGTTCCTGGATGCTGGCTGCGCTGACTGATTGTATAAAAGCATCCGCTTCCATCTGCTGGATGAATACCACAGAGCATCTGATGACGCTGACTAATAATCAGAATAAGGGCGGTTCCGCTTTTTACTCCATGCTTATTCAAACTTAAGGCGTTATCTGGATTATCCGCATACAGCAAGTATCGCATGTCCTAAACCCGCCCTTTTCTTCAATGGAAGCAAAGATAAGTTATTCCCGATAGAAGGAGTAAGAGATGCGTATCAAACGATGCGAACGGTATGGAACAGTCAACATGCCGGTGACAGGCTTGTGACTAAAATATGGGATGAGAAGCATTTCTTTAACAAAGAGATGCAGGAAGAGGTATTGGAGTTCTTTAACAAAGAAATGAGAAATAAAGATTAACGGTCAGTGATAACCTTATTAATAACAATCACTGACCGTTAACGGCCAATCGCTATTTCAGGTGTCTTTTTATCCAAAGTAAATGCCCATACTCCGTAGCTTCAGATGTCCAGTGTTCGTTAATAGGAGTGATTAGCGCTTTTTTGGGCAATTCAACACATTATATACGATATAACTGGTAGTGGGCGGACAAGTATCATCATTGTATCCCAAGTCATGTAAGTAGGAATTTTTATCCGGCGGGCAAAGTTTACTACATCATAATAAGCCATTGTATTAGCTTATCGGCAGTATCCATACCTGCTACACGGAAGAAATGGATAACCTCCCGCATCTGCCAGCCTTATAGCCTGCCATATCGCTTAAAGCCGGATGATTGGCTACACACGCAGTTACCCGTATCCAGTCCGGCGGTAACCAATGCCAAAGCACCTCCCTGGCTGCCTCCCTGAACAACCACATTCTTTTCGTCCCATTCCGGCAGGGAAGTGAGAAAGTCGATACTACGGACACATGCCAGATAAACGCGTCTCATGTAATAATTATCCTTATTATCCAGTCCGTTTGATAAATACCCGTTCTCTCTGCCGTTGAACGCATTACTGATTTCCTTGAACTCCGCTTCGGACATCTCCGGATTGAGTCCATGTATCTCCATCTCAAAACGGATACATCCCTGCTCTGCATAGTATTTATGACGAAGAGGGGCTTTTGATGGTTTTGATTCCTGCAACCCGGCGGGCAAAGTACTACTGGACAAGCACCTTTCTGCATATTCCGGGGACAGGTTAAATAGCCGTAAATACTTTGTCCCCGATTGTTCAACTGTAGTTTAACCAAGTAACAGTCTATCTTGTCGGTAGAATACTTTTCAACCCGCTCTTTCGTATACAACAAAGGGAAAGTTGCAATTTCAGACTTACTCTTATCCCAGAATTCATCGAAATCGGCAGGCATCTTCGTATAAGGTTGAAGTTTATCGGGTGAGAAACCTACCTTTTTACATGATGTTTATAAGTTTTTCCAGCGATAGTAGCTGTAAACGGCAATCCCGGAATCCGGGTTGCTTCATTGTGCCGATAGTAACAACGGCTCTACCATTCTTCAACGTAACAGAGCCTTTCGTATCCGAAGGCATCATGTCATCTCCAAGTTCATAACAGACAGTTACACCATCCTGCGGGATGCCGTACTTATAGAATTGTACTTCTACGGTAGCTTTCTCCCCTGTCTGATAGAGCCAATCGGCATGATTGGGTACGGTAACCCAAAAGTACATCGCTCCTGTAAGGATAATTTTTCCGCACTGGCAGTCAATGCCAAACCCAATAGCAGAGTAAGAACACCCAATATTGTTTTATTCTTTACCATGTCAGGAATTGTTTATCAATCAACGTTTAATGTTTACCAATGCATTGCCGTTAGCAATCGGATTCCAACCGTCAGTACCGGCAAGAACGGACTCTATTTCATATCCTTCCGTATCTTTCAACTGATGGGAGAAAGCAGCGCGTGCTTTAGGATTAGCACCGGGCCATAGCTGTCATACTCTGCATAGAAAAACGGTTTTCTCAGCATCTTTCTTATTCCAGTTATGCCAACCGACCGGAAGAATATGCTTTCCTAAATCGCAATGAATGAACACAGCCTGAGCAAAAAGGACGCCACGGACGGGACAAATAAACATTCTTCACGTTGGCATCCGCTGTTAATTTGCAGTCATAAAATACATAGCCGTATTTCTGTCCTTCATCGGTAGAAGGAGCCGTGACATACCCGTCACGTTTACTATGAATATGGCAACGGTTGAATACCGCCGTAGACCAACCGAATATAAAAAATCGACCAAAAGTACCCTCTATATAACAATCTTCATAATACTGCCTCCTCCTTCCCATACGTATAGAGTGTATCTTGAAATCCGAGAAAACGGCAGTTCTTGAAATAAGCACGGTCGGCACTGACAAAACAGGCAACCGCCTGCCCTACCGGACCGGATGTATTCTCGAACGTGATATTCTCCACATAAAAATCGGGCGCATAGATATAACAGGAAGATGAACCAGACGTACCTTTGTGTTCTCTCCAAAGAGATTCTGTTTATTGGCATAGTCGTCATAGGATATGACAGCTCCTTCCTGTCCTATCAAAGAGATATTAATCTTACTTTCGGGCACAATCAGTTTTTCTTTATATACGCCTTTACGCACCAATATCGTGGTGCGTACATTTTTACGGAAATCGGGTACGGCATTAATAGCTTCCTGTACAGTAAAGAAATCGCCACTGCCATCCTGAGCTACCACGAAATCATAATGGCGGACATATTTTGCCAATTCCGGCACTTCTTTGGCAATGGCATCTACTGTAATACCGGCTATGACACGTGCACCGTATATATTGAGGTGAGTATTGTCTTCACGACCTTTAGGCATGGCAGCAATTGTTGGCGGGCACCCACATAAAGAGTTTCTTCGATTCTTTCGGTCCTAAGCTTTCTACCAAATCGTGCTTGAGTTTTGTTCATATCAATAAAAGGAACATTCGACTCCTTTGCTACATTGCGCGGAGAATCCAGATATGCTCCGTGCGTATCAATCAGTTTGTCTCCTTCCACCACATTCTTTTCCTGAGAGGCGTCTTGCTTGGCATCAGGATTGATTCCCTTGCGAATATCATCCTGAAGAGGAATAGCTTCTACGGCTTTATTATCGGCCGTACCAAAGTTACGGCGCACAATGGAGTTGAACAGAACAGAATACCGCCTTTCGCACGAGTCTCATTAACAAACTTACGCAGGTTGGCATCAAAGGTTGTTCCCGAGGGTCTGTATGGCGGTCGGCTTTGGGCTTTTCGTCGTTGTGCCCGAACTGAATAAAAACATAATCGCCTTTCTTTATCAGTGAAAGCACTTTGTCCCAGCGCCCCTCATCGATAAAACTCTTGGAACTGCGTCCGTTCATGGCATGATTATCCACCCGTATGTCTTCAGAAAAGAAACCGGGCAGGACATGCCCCACCCTCTTTTCGGGATTACCACCCACCAACGACTTATTTGACATCGTAGAATCACCAATCATAAAAATGGTAATTACCGGCTTATCGGCCTTGAAAGCGGAACACAAGAAAAAAGCTGCCAACAGCAGAATCAATTTACTTTTCATGGTTTTTCAAACTTATTATTTATCGCTATATTTGTATCAGTAAAATTATCATTCACACAATGAAAAAAGAACAAGAAGCAATGCGTTTATTCTCGAAAACGAGAAAGCATGGGAACCCGCCGGAGAGGGCGTTGTTCGTCAGATTTTGGGGTACGACGGTCAGGTAATGCTCGTCAAGGTTAAATTTGAACAAGGTGCAGTAGGTACACCGCATACCCATTATCATACTCAAACAACTTATGTGGCAAGCGGTAAATTTGAATTCACGGTTAACGGTGAAAAACAAATCGTATCGGCTGGCGACGGTGTTTATATCGAACCGGATGCCGAACATGGATGCACTTGTCTGGAAGCCGGTATATTAATCGACTGCTTCAGTCCTATGAGGCGGATTTTCTGAAACCGTAAAGTTTATCTTACGGTTTCCATTCACTGCATATCTTGAAAAAGATAATCCGGTTCCTCATATTTTGCAACATCCTTCCGGGTCAGTTGCTTTTACCCATTTTTACCCGATTTGTATTATCAGCCCCCCTCTCCCGTATTACCATATTTCAGCATAACGGGCTTTTTTCATTCTCCGGATTACGCCAATTATCCCATCCTGCCGGACAGATATGTTTACCCATCTCGCAGTTAATGAACACTGTAGCTGCATAGGGACGCCACGGACGCCCCAAATAAACCTTATCAACGTCCGGTGCGGCAGTCAGCTTACAGTTCTTAAAAAAACATATCCCACTTCAATGTCTTTCGAGTGGAAGCTGCCGTGATGTACGAATTGGCTTTTTACTATGAATCGTGCAATTATGGAACAATGCCGTAGAAGGACCGAAAATAAAATCGGTAGTACCTTCAATATAACAATTCAGGAAGCAGAGACGAGTACCTTTTTTGCACCGGTGTAAATAGTATCCTGATTGCCCAAAAAGCGACAATTGATAAAGACCAAGCGGTCACCTTCCGTATGAAGCGCAACTGCCTGCCCCAGCCGTGCAGCATTATTCTCTATCGTCAAGTTCTTAAAAGTGATGGAACTTCCTTCCACTTTTCAAAGTATAGGTACGGAAAGTTCCCATCTTTTTATATTGGCATGATCATCGTAGGTGATAATCGTATTTTCTACATTTTCACCGATGAAATCGACGTTTTCCCAACCAAGAAGGAAGAATAACCTTTTCCTTATATACACCCTTTTTTAACCAAAAACTGTCACCTTATAATCCATAAAGGCGCGGATACCCTCCATTGCTTCGGTCAGCGTACGGTATCCCCGTGCCGTCACGGGCTACAACAATCGTATCTTTTTCCACTGCTGCGCCGCGGATAACGAACCGACCCACGCAAAGCAGGGTTATTATAAAACTATTTTCACAGTGCTTTCATAGTTACTTTCGCTATCATTTCCGGTTAACAATCACTTTTTCACGTCCTGAAGACGTTCCCACTCCAATGATGCAAGAATAAACGGACCTACAGCTTTGGGGTCATTGTTGCGGATAGTTTCATTGATATAATAATCATAATCTCCCGAACGATAGACCTTTCCGCCAAGTCCTGCTACGGCACAAGCCTTTGTGATGCTTACCACACCATTCTTATCCACTTCTATAAAGTTGTCAAGGATGCCCTTATATCCTTTTAACTGCCACTTCCAGATAGGATTTGTCAATGTACCCTTTACGCACACCCTTGAACAGAGAATATACAAACATAGTAGAACAGGAAGATTCCAGATAATTACCCGGCGCTCCACTCTTGTCCAACACTTGATACCACAAACCGGTCTTGGAATCTTGCAAACGCTTTATCTGAGAAGCTATTTTTATTAAAGATAAACCAACATGGAATCACGGCCCGCTTCATGTTTCGGAATGAAATCCAAAGCATCTACAAAGGCCATTGGCATACCAGCCCATAGCGCGTCCCCAGCTATGCTTTGATTGTCCGGTAACAGGATCGGCCCAACGTTCTTTACGGCTTACGTCACAAGCATGACGGTACACATCATTTTTCGGGTCGTAAGTATGACGGGCCGCCATCAGGGAATTGATTGATAACATCGGCATAATCCTTTACCTGATTATTGCGAAATGCATATTCCTGCATAAAAGGGCGCTCCCATATAAATACCATCCAGCCATACTTGATTCGGATAAATCTTCTTATGCCAAAAGCCACCGTCAGCATTGCGGGGATGCTCATCAAGCTGACTTCTCATCAATGCAAGCGCTTTCTTGTATTTCTCATCTTTCGCCTGTTCGTAAATGCGGAATATAAACTTGCCGGAGTTGATGCGGTCAAGACTGTATTCCTCACGTTTGTACATTTTGATAGTACCGTCGGCATTTATCATCGTATCGGCATAGGCTACAAAGCATAATCATAGATTTTCTGATCTCCGTAACAATCATACACATCCAACATAGCCTGAAGTTCCAAACCATGACAATAGTCCCATTTCAATTTCGGCTGAAAATCCAACCGCCAAGCCTCCGGGCAACGAATCATCTCAGACTCCACCATACGCACCGACCAAGGCAAATCAGCACTCACACGTTGCGCAAACATGCCCAAAGAGAAAAAAAACAATGAACCGGATACAATAAATTTACAAATAAAGTTCTTCTTCATGAATATGTTCTTTTTTGGTATTAGACTTTACTGTTTTTCATGAAACAAAAGTAGAGGTTTCTTTCCAAACACCTGTGCACTTTTTGGCGCAGAGGGTGCATTTTTTGATTTTCGTGTACGGAAACGAACAAATTTGTGCACGATAACGACAAATTTGTCCAAAATCATCCTTATTTACTATTTATTATGCCTTTACAGTTTGATTAATTAGGAAAAGGTCTTATTTTTGACCCCGATTTTCAATTCGTACTATTGTTAAACATCGTCATTTATCAATTAAATCACATAAAGAATGGAACAAGTTTTTAGTTATATCATCGCTTTTAGGAGCGTCTGTAATGATGCCTATTATTTTTACAATCATAGGCATGTGCATCGGTATGAAATTTGGCAAGGCTCTGAAATCAGGTCTCTTTGTCGGAGTCGGTATTTGTGGGCTTAGGCGTAGTTACCGCCCTGCTGACAACAAACTTTAATACCCCTCTGAAAGCCATATCCGATTTGTATCACCTACAACTGAACGTATTCGATATGGGATGGCCTGCCGCCGCTGCCGTAGCTTATAATACCGCTGTTGGTGCGCTTATCATTCCTATCTGCTTAGGCGTCAATTTCCTGATGCTTATCACCAAGACCACACGTACTGTAAACATAGACTTGTGGAACTATTGGCACTTCGCCTTCATCGGTGCTGTGGCTTATTTTGTTACCGGCCAGAATCTGGCATGGGGCTATTTCGCCGCTATCATCTGCTACATCATCACATTGGTTTGTGCAGACCTCACCGCTGAGAAATTTCAAAAGTTCTATGATTTGGACGGTATCTCTATTCCTCAGCCTTTCTGCCAGAGTTTCACACCGTTTGCCATACTTATCAATAAGGCATTAGATAAAATTCCCGGTTTCTCCAAGCTGGAAATTGATGCAGAAGGCATGAAAAAGAAGTTCGGTGTAATAGGTGAACCGCTGGTATTGGGAGTTATCGTAGGTATGCTGATAGGCTGGGCAGCCCAACTCGACATCAAGAAAGTTCTCTTCCTGGGTATCACAATGGGAGCGTAATGGAACTCATCCCCCGCATCACTTCCCTGTTCATCGAAGGACTGAAACCTATCTCTGAAAAGACTTCAGAACTGGTAAAAGTCAAATTCAACGGTAAAAAAGTGCATATCGGTATGAGCCCTGCATTGGTTATCGGTCATCCTGCCACATTGGTAGCGTCGGTCATCCTTATTCCTGTTATTCTGGCACTTGCCGTATTCCTGCCGGGCAACCAGTTCCTACCATTGGCTTCACTTGCCGGTATGTTCTATCTGTTCCCAATGATACTACCCTTTACTAAGGGTAATGTGGTGAAGACACTCATCATTGGTCTTGTCACCCTGATATTGGGTTTGTACTTCGTGACCGACATGGCACCGGATTTCACATTGGCAGCCAATCAAGTATACGCCGAAACACACGATCCTACGGCACACATTCCTGAAGGATTTGATGGCGGTTCCATCGACTTCGCAAACTTTCTTTCTTCGGCTGGACTATATATAGAGGTGTAAAACTCTCGTATGTAGGTGCTGCACTGCTGACGCTGATAGCAATTGCCATGATGCTTATCAACCGCCGCATCATCGTACGCAGCGAAAAAAAAAGCTCAAAAGAGTTCTAAATAAAGGAAACATTCAATCACAGCATATTAATATTTAAAAAGTTTATATCAGACATGAAAAAAATTAGCAATTGCCCTGATGTTGGGTGCAGCCGCAGTTACGGCTTCCGCCCGTAAATTACACTGTGCAGACAGCCTTGCCATCCGTCGGATGTAAAAGCACTATGACACACAACGTCTTCGTAGCTCTTTTATGATGAGCAAGGTAATGGCACCGGATGAAATCAACGTGACTTACACCCTCTATGACCGTTTGATTTATGGAGGAGCAATGCCTGTAAACAAAGTATTGAAACTGGAAACATTCCGTGAGTTGGGCCCGGAAATCACTTACTTCCTCGAACGTCGCGAGTTAAAAATCAACACCGGTGGCGATGGAGTAGTTACCGTAGACGGTAAAAGAATACCCCATGAAGTATAAAAAGCAATACGTAATAACTTCGGTTACGTATTGCTTAAATCTGACCTTTGCAGACGAAAAGCATCATAATAATGTTGTCGGGTTTATTTACAGATACACAATCAACACTTACATTTGGATTATTAATTGCTTGAACAATATTACAAATTACATTTTTGTGATACCATTACGTTCCATTGGAACAGTATTTATCATTAAAATTTTCATAATAAATTATTTTAAATCTCCTGTTTCTACAAAAGGTCTATTATATTTAATTTGTTCCAATATTTTTGCATCAACTAAACATCTATACCACCTGTGATACATATAATGATAAACAAATCCTTCTTTTCCATCTAAAAAACCAAGCCTAAAAATATAATAATAAATAAACAACAAGTGACTTCTCACAAAAATTGGGAACTTATAATATACACCAAATTTTTTCTTTCTTGTTTCTGTAATCACTGAATCTCCGTCAACATTGCTATTTTTTCCACCCTTATATTCAAAATAATCCTGCATTTCTCGAGTCGCATACCAATTCATCTTATTTATCCAATGAGTCATATCTTTTAAACTCATAATGTATATAAATCTTTCTTTAGCACTTATAGCTTTTCCAGATAATAAAATAGTATGTTCATCCATTTTCCTATCTTCAATTCTTCCAATACCTGTCTTAAAAAGCATTAATTTTCGCTTATTATGGCATCCGTGCTTTATTTTATGTCCCATAAAATAAAGCCATGCTTCCATCGTAATTCCATTAATATCATCATTCTCATGATCTTTTATTAATTTTTCTAATTCATTACATAGATCACCTGTAAGCCTTTCGTCAGCATCTAATCTAAAAGTCCACTTTGTATCAATGTTAACATTATCTATTGCCCAATTAAATTGTCTTGCATAATTTTTTTCAAATTTATGAGTATAAACATCTACTCCAAATTCTTTTGCAATACTTACCGTCTTATCAGAACTCCCGCTATCTACAACAACAATTCTCTTC
>VOFK01001040.1_pt1 | contig 18372 bp, 30 predicted proteins | sample 5384121 | NCBI WGS metagenome assembly VOFK01 (sample SAMN12384730, study PRJNA508395) | human gut metagenome | isolation source: healthy gut J | host: Homo sapiens
GATGATATAGACGCAGTAGTCACGAAATCTGCAGAGGTTCAGGTTTATGATATATTTAATAAAAACATTATAGGCGGACGCGGAGATAAAGCCAAGGAGCAATTGAAAACATTTAAAAACTGATAATGTTTCACCTACTATGGTAATGAGTATTATTTTTAGACCAGTTATATGAACTGCTGATGTGCAAGCTGTTAAAACAGGATGGTATGACAGCGGGAGAAATGTTGAATACTTTGACAGGCGCCCCTCCGGAATTTTTGCAGTAAATAAAGCTATTGATAATGGTATGAGATATAGTGAAAGTTATTTGAAAAAAAATGGTCGATAAAGGTTTGAAATATTCAATTGATATGAAGTCAGGCAGGATGATGGGGACAATGGGATGCTGTCGAGCTTTTTTTTGTATCTGAATTAATAAAAAAAGATTAAAAGTCTATGTATTTAATAATATAAATATATTGGCAGGGGTGAATATAATGGAAAATGGCGTTATAATGCAGTATTTTTTGAATGGTATCTTCCGCCTGACGGAAACCATTGAATAGATTAAAGAATGATGCAAAACATCTGTCTGACATAGGAATAACTGCCGTGTGGCTTCCTCCGGCTTATAAAGGGAGCTAACGGAATATTTGATGTTGGATACAGTGTTTACGATATGTATGATTTAGGGAGTTTGACCAAAAGGGGTCGGTTTCCACTAAGTATGGGACTAATAAGGAATATATTGAAGCTGTAGATGAGCTTCATAAATATGGTATTGATGTTTATGCGGATATAGTTTTCAATCAAAGAATAGGTGCTGACGGAACAGAGATTGTCCGGGCTATTGAGGATAACCCGCAAAAACAGAGAACAGCAGACTTCAGGTATTGAAGAAATTGCATGGACGAGATTCGATTTTTTAGGGAAGAAATAATATATATTCGGATTTTAAATTGATTGGAAGTAAGTTTTCACGGCGTAGATTATGATGAGAGAACAAAAAGAAGTTCAATATTTTTTGTTTGAGGGTAAACACTGGGACGAAAATGTTGACAGAGAATTGGGTAACTATGATTATTTGATGGGGGCTGACACCGATTTTGATTATCAGCCGCTTAAACAAAGTTTATTTGATTGATTGATTGGTATGTCGATACAGCAAATATTGACGGTTTTAGAATTGACGCAGTAAAAACATATAAAATTTGAATTTTTAAAGAGTGGCTGTCTTTTATATAAGAAACAGTAAAAAAGAGAATTTTTTGCAGTTGGTGAATATTGGAGCAAGGATTTAGCCAGGCTTCAAAACTATCTCGGAATTTGTGAGAATGCTATGTCTCTGTTTGATGTTCCGCTTCATTTTAAATTTTTTGAGGCTTCAGCCAGTGACGGAAATATGGATATGTCAAAGCTTCTAGATGGAACTTTAGTGTCGTCTGAGCCGACAAAAGCTGTAACTTTGTAGAAAATCATGATACCCAGGAGGGTCAGGCGCTCCAGTCTGCGGTTTTAAATTGTTTAAACCTTCAGCATATGCTGTCACATTGCTGCGTAATGAAGGTTATCCCTGTATATTTTATGGAGATTATTATGGTGTTCCATCCCATAATGAAAAACCATTCATGGATATTTTGATAAGCTTTTTGTGGTTAAGAAAAAAAGCTTTTGGTTCTCAAAACGACTATTTTGACGACTTTGATGTGGTTGGATGGACAAGGGAAGGCGACGACGAAATATAGGAACCGGACTTGCGGTTTTGATTACTGATAAGCGGGGCGGTGTTAAGAAAATGTATATAGGAAAAAGACATGCGGGGAAAGATTTTTTTTATGATTGTATAGAAATTGTGCTGATACTGTAACAATTGATAAAAAGGTTATGGTGTTTTTGAAGTTTCTGACGGTTCCGTTTCGGTTTGGATATTAAAAAATGAATAATATACTAAAAATCTTTTGTTAATTTTGTTCATAATATTTGACAAAACTCTTATAATGTGTTATTCTAAGTAGCGGTATAAGCGGATACGGTTTAAACCGTTTAATTGGAGGTGAGGGTTTGGCGGACGAACTAAAGCTGATTAAAAGCGCAAAAAGGTGACGTTGAAGCTTTTGAGAAGATTATTACTGAGTATCAGTCTATTATATATAATATAGCTTTTAGATTTGCCGGAAATGCTGAGGATGCGGCCGATATGTCGCAGGAAGTTTTTTCTGAAAAATGTTTAGAAATATAAACTCGTTTCAATTTAAGTCAAAAGCTCTCAACCTGGATTTATAGAGTTGCAACAAACACTTGCCTGGATCAAAGTGAAAGAAAAAAATCGGAATAATCCTGCTTATTCATTAGATGACTTGGGGTTTGAGGACGGCGACGGCCAAATTTTTCTCAAGCCAAAATTGCAGATGATTCTCCACACCTGATGAAGTTATTGAACAGGCTGAAATGAAAGACGTTATAAACCAGGCAATATCAGAATTGCCTGATGATTATAGAACTGTTATTATATTAAAGAGATATACAAAGGGCTTTCCTATGATGAGATTGCGAGATAATTGAATGTTCTGTTGGTACCGTTAAATCAAGGATTAGCAGAGGAAGAAGAAATTTAAGAGAAATTTTATCTAAAGACAGGGAACTTTTTGATAAGTATTTCGTCTAACAAAATGTAGACGGATATATGTCTGAATATACAATATATTGGATTTTATTAATTGAATATTTCAGTGTATATTTTTGTATATTCGTTCAATTTACTATAATGTATATAGGAAGGAGGGGTATAATGTCAGATTACGAAAAGGATGATGAGCTTCGCCGTAAGTATGGTGAGGTTATGGACAGTATTGCGGACGATATTCGTCAGATAAATGTAAACAAATCTGAAAAGATTGTTCTTGACGAAAAAGCTGATGATATTTCCGAAAATACCGAAGATATTTTAAGCGGATTTGAATCTGCCGGCGGAAGCGATGCTATCGAAAACAACGATGTGAAACATGATTATTCTGACAATAAATTTTTGGAGAGTATAAGCAGAATCGATTTTGACAACCAGACGAAGTATTGCGGAGTATTGATTCTGGAAATGATGAATTTAAAAATTTATCAGACTTTAACGAACCGGATTTTGATGCCCCGCATTACAGTGTCCCTAATCTTGATAATAATGTGTCAGGAGTTTTGGAGTCGAATGATGAATTTGATATTCCTGAGGATTATCCTGATACTTTGAGTTGTGATGAATGTGTAGATTTATTGTATGACTATTTGTCTGACTCAACTGATGATGTTGAAAAACATGTCTATAAAAAAGCTCACCTTAGAAATTGTGAGATGTGCAGGGGTTGAGCTTGATGATATAAGAGATATGATTGGCCTTATGAGCAGTTCGCCGAGGGTTGACTCCTCCGGCTGACTTGATATCAAGTATTCATAGTGAACTGGTATCTGCGGCTCCGGAAGTCAAGTACGAATATGAATTAAAGCAAAGCGGAGTTTTAGGCGCCGGTCCGATTGATAAAATTAACAGCGGCATTTGAAACAGCGCGGCATAAAGTTGACCATTTTATAAGACATGCAAATTGGAGGATTCTTTGCTCCGGCGGCACTTAGCGCGTTTTGTTTTGGTTGTGGCGTGGCTTCAAGCGGCTTATATCAAGTAATGAAGTCTTCTGATGAAGTATATGATTTTTCTGATAATGCCGCTATAGAGAGTGCAAAAGCTACTGCTAAACCCAGCGCCAGCGGGCTTGACGATTATGTTGGAGGAAGAGCGTCAGAATCTTCGCCAAGAACCACATCGGCTCCCAGAGCGTCTTCTGTTCCGGAAATTCAACTTCACCGAGAACTACAGCTGGCCATCAGCCGGAAGTTCTTCAGGGCTGAACATTGGTTCAAGTACTCCGAGCAGCAGTTCTTCTAATAAATCTACATCGTCTCAGCACATCTGGCAGCGGAAGTACAAATAAAAAATACGACAAAAAGTAATTCTAACAGCGGTAAAGTTCAAAAATAAGTCAAATACTTCCAGCTCTACAAATAAAAACAACACAAGCAGCTCAAGCAATAAAAATAATACGGCTGCGGCAACGCCGGCTCCCTAAAGCTATGTTACTCGAAGATAATTTTGCCGGATATTACGTCAGCTATGACACAAAGGAACACGCCGCTCAGGACAGGATAATAATTTAGTTATACCTGAAAATCCTGCGCCTGAAAAAGTTTGAATATACTCCCCAGTGACGATTCAGGAGGTCAGGGAGGAAGCAAATCAGCCTCAAACTCAGAATGAGTCCAACGATACAAATATTCCGGAATACTCCAGCTGCTTTGAAACATCGGGCGGAGGAGGCGGAAGCGCAGCGGAATCAACAGCAACTCCGGAGCCTACTGAGAATCCAAAACCTACGCCTGAGGCTACTCCCGGTGCGTCGGCTCCAGTAGCAACACCTTCTATTACTGCAGAACCAAAACTGGGCAGAAATAGTAAGGGAGAAACTAAAGCATTTGCAGATAAATCAGAAAATATGGACGATGCCTCTGTAGTGAGCTGTGAGATTAAAGATAAAAGCGGTATATGACGTTCTTATGAGTTCAGCGCTTGCTAACTGTTCAAAAGATTGATGAGAACGGCGAGGTAACATTATACTTTACCGGCTCTGAATATATTGCATTTACTGATTTCTTAAAAGCTAACGGTTTAGAATATACTTTAGTTGTTCTTGGTAATAATGATGATGTAAAAGTGCTTGTCACAGGAGTAAACGTGACAGAATAATATGGTTTATAAAGGAATGGTCATTTGTGCTATTCCTTTTTTATTGGATTTTTTGTTAATATATAATTTACAAAAAGTTTTTGTCTGTTAAATAGATTTTTATATTTTTATTGGGTATAATTATAATATTAAAATATATTAAAAAAATTGGGAGGCGGATAAAGTGGGAAATATTATATCTTACGTAAAAAGAAAATGGTTTTCTAACTTTTTGACGCTATGGACTTTAATGAGGTTGACAGCCTTGTTTTTGTCACAGCTTTCATATCTTTGCTTTGATAGTTTTATAGAAAGTGTTCCTAAATTTGATATAACATTTAAGAATTTAGCGGAAAAAAGGAAAATAGGAAAGAGTTATTTTAAAAATATTCGTACTCGAAACAAAATCATAGACTGAACCTTGACGCAGTTGCGGAGAGTGAGCGGTTTGGAAACATTGGTATTGGAATTTATGTCAATGAAATAGAAAAAGAAATAGAAAAACAATTTTCCGCTGTAACTTCCAAATTATCATCAGAGAAATATTATATAGCATTTCGCGGGACGGATAAAAAAGTCTGATTGGCTGAAAGAGGATTTTAATATGTCTTATCTTAAAAACGTTCCGGCTCAGGATTCCGCTCTCTGTTATTTTAAATCTGCTGCTGAAGAGCTTGACGGCGTGTTCATATTGGGCGGGCATTCTAAAGGAGGAAATTTGTCCGTCTATGCTGCGGCTAATGCTGATGAAGACGAATTTTTGAGAATAGAAAAATATATAATCATGATGGGCCGGGATTTAGAGATGATACTTTTAAGCCAAGAAAAAAGGTCTAAACTTTCGGATATAGTTTTGAAAACGGTACCCTAAAGCGTCTGTTGTTGGACTCATGCTTGAAAGTGATTCAAAAATATAAAGTAGTATTCAGCAAGTCCTTAGCCTGCAATCAGCATAATCCGTTTACATGGTCGGTTAAAGCTGATAGTTTTGTATTCATAAAAGAAACGGATATGTTTTCGAGATTTTCTAAAAACTGCTGTTGATAAATGGCTTGAGAATAATGATGATGAAACTGTGAGCGGTCTGATTAATTATGTATATGATTTGATTAAGGCGACAGGAAGTGATACTGTGGCTCAGTTAATAAAAAAATTGGAATAAAAAATATAAGACTTATTTATAATGAAATAAAAATTTCGGATCCGAGCTTAAAAAAGTTAGCAGTCAAGGCTCTGCATGATTTTATAGTAATTTTTAAGGATATTTTAAAAGGGAAAAGAAAATATAGTGATGCGAAAAACTTGTTCTGAAGTCAGTATATCAAGCAAATAAATTCAGGGGCGTTTAATTCATATTTGAATTAGACGCTTCGTTTTTATATTAACTATTATAATATGCTTGTGGTTCGCAGTCAATGAATAAAATTTATGTATTAAAAGTTAGTTTATTTGTGTGTATACGACTTTATTTATTGTTTATTATAAAATATCTTATTATTGTTTTTCTAAAAACATACTTTTTGTATTAGTTTACATAAGCATTCAATTTGCATCCCGTTATGTTACGTTTATAGTCACAATTTGTTATTATTGCTTATTTTTGATTGAAATTTTAGTTAAAAAATGTCAGCGTATAATATATCTATTTTAATGCTGCAAAAAATAATTCAAGAAAAAACTGCGTATAAGATTGACAAAAAGATAAATTTATGTTTAAAATACTATATGTATGTAAAATTATAAAATATTATGACAATTTCTGCTGAAAAAGGAGCTTTTGTATGAGTATAAAGAGACTGTTTGTAGAAAAGAAAAAAGGTTTCGATATAGAGGCCGAAGAGCTTAAATCTGACCTTGTTGAAAATTTAGGTCTGAGCGGCCTTTTACCGGTGTTCGTGTTATAAACCGTTATGATATTGACGGTATCAGCGATGAAGAACTTCAAAAGGTGCTTCCCAGTGTTTATGCGGAACCGCAGGTAGACAATGTTGAATTTGAAAATATAGAAATACCAAGCGGTGATAAATATTTTGTTTCAGAATACCTGCCGGGTCAGTTCGACCAAAGAGCCGACAGTGCGGCACAATGTACTCAGATAATGACAGAAGGTGAAAAACCGGTTGTCAGAACCGCTAGAATTGTTATTTTGTCAGGTGATATTAGTGATGATGAGTTAAAGGCTGTTCAGGAATATTGTATCAACCCTGTTGAGTCGCGTTTGGCGTCTATGGAAAACCGGATACCTAGCCGACAACCTTGAAGAGCCGGCTGACGTTATGATGATTGTTGACGGTTTTATAGATATGAATGATAAAGAGCTTGAACAGATGATTGCAGATTTGGGTCTAGCAATGGACTATGATGATATAAAATTCTGTCAGGACTATTTTAAAAAATACTGAAAAAAAGAAACCGGGAGTTTGACAGAGATACGTATGATAGACACATATTGGTCTGACCATTGCCGTCATACAACATTTTCTACAAAACTTAATAATGTTAAAATTAAAAATGAGTTTATTAAGTGTGTATATAACGATTACCTGGAATCAAGCAAAAAGTTCGTATATGGTGAACGCAAAAAAGAATATCTGTCTTATGGATGTTGCTACTATTGCCGCTAAAGAGTTAAAAAAAACGCGGTATACTAACCGCTCTTGATGAGAGTGAAGAAATAAACGCCTGCTCAATTGAAGTTGAAGTAAAAGATGACTGACGGTACCAGTGAAGACTGGCTGGTTATGTTTAAGAATGAGACGCATAATCACCCGACTGAAATTGAGCCGTTCGGCGGCGCTGCAACCTGTCTCGGAGGCGCTATCCGTGACCCGCTGTCAGGCCGCTCATATGTCTATCAGGCAATGAGGGTTACAGGTGCGGGCGACCCGAGAAAAACATTAAAAGAAACAATGGAGGGTAAGCTTCCTCAGCGCAAACTGGTTATTGGAGCTGCTGAGGGCTATAGCTCGTATGGAAACCAAATGGAGGTCTTGCTACAGGCAGAGTAACCGAAAATATGACGAGGGATATGTTGCTAAGCGTATGGAAATCGGCGCTGTAATTGCTGCCGCCCAAAGAAAAAAATGTTATACGTGAAGTTCCTGAACCTGGAGATGTGGTGATTTTTTACTTGGCGGAATGACAGGCCGTGACGGCTGCGGAGGAGCTACCGGCTCGTCAAAAGCCCATGACAGTTCGTCTTTTAGAGACCTGCGGCGCTGAAGTACAGAAGGGTAATCCGCCGGTTGAGAGAAAGCTGCAGAGATTATTCAGAAAGAATGAAGTTACCACACTGATAAGACGGTGTAATGACTTTGGTGCCGGAGGCGTTTCGGTTGCCATTGGCGAGTTGGCTGACGGACTTAATATAAACCTTGATAATGTGCCAAAAAAAATATGAGGGTCTTGACGGAACAGAGCTTGCTATTTTGAGTCTCAGGAGCGTATGGCTGTTGTTGTAAAGAGCTAAAAGACGCTGAAAAGTTTATTGATGAAGCTGATAAGGAAAATCTCGAAGCTGTAGTTGTAGCGGAGGTTACTGAATCGCCCCGCCTGGTTATGAACTGGCGCGGTGATGTTATATGTGATATTTCAAAGGGGAATTCTTGAATACCAACGGCGCTGAAAAAAATGCTGATGTTGAGATTGCGGTTGATAATTTCTCGTCCGATATGTTTGAATTTGAAACAAAGGGCAATGACTATAAAGAGAAGATTCTAAATTTAATGAGTGACCTGAACGTATGCTCGTACAAAAGGGTCTTGTTGAGAGATTTGACAGCACTATTGGAGGAAACCCGTGTTTATGCCGTATGGAGGAAAGTATCAGCTTACGCCGCAGCAGAATATGGTTGCAAAGATTCCAGTGCTGGGAAATGAAACCAATACTGCAACTGTTATGTCTTATGGTTATAATCCGAAAATATCAAAAAGCAAATCCTTTTATGGGCGCTGTTTTGCGGTTGTGGATTCGGTTACTAAAGCTGTATGCGCCGGTGCGGATTATAAGGGATATTTATTTAACGTTCCAGGAGTATTTTTGAAAAACTTGGAAACGATCCAAAGAGATGGGGAAAAACCTCTTGGCGCTTCTTGGCGGTTATTATGCCCAGGAGAGTTTGTCTATGGCGGCAATAGGGGAGGAAAGGACTCAATGTCGGGTTCTTTTTAATGATATTGACGTTCCCGCCTACACCCTTGCGTCATTTGCAGTTGCGCCGCTTGACGCTTCAAAGGCTGTATCCAGTGAATTTAAAAAAATGCCGGAAACCTGGTATTTTTGGTTGCCTAAGTATGACGAAAATAATCTGCCTGATTTCGATAGTTTAAAAACAGCTCTATGATATGTTATACATGATGATTTCAGACAGTAAAATTAATCTGATAAAGAGTGTTTATGCTGTTGGATACGGCGGTGTTATGGAAGCCGTTTGCAAGATGGCGATGGGAAATAAACTAGGGTTTGAATTTACCGAGTGCTGCGATAAGTCTGAATTGTTTAAGGCTTTATACGGAAGCGTAATTATTGAAGTTGACGGATTAAAGGCAAACGGTTCTTTGGGCGGTATGCTTGAAACTGTTAAGCTGGGTCATACAACAGACGACGGCGTCATAAAGATTGAAAATGAAAGTATAAGTATTGATGAGATTGTTTCAGCATGGCAGAAACCTCTTTGAAAGCGTTTATCCAACAAAGTCAAAATATGAGGATGCTGGAATGAAAAAGTTTGACTGTTCTGAGAGAAATATATTTCTGTGCCGGCTGTAAAGGTTGCTAGACCAAAAGTGTTTATTCCGGCTTTCCGGGCACGAATTGTGAGTATGATTCCGCCCGCGCTTTTGAAAGAGCGGGAGCGGAAGCTGATGTTCAGATTTTCAGAAATCTGAAACAGTCACATGTTGAAGAATCTATCGAAAGATTTGTGAAATCTGTCAATGAAGCGCAGATTATAATGATTCCCGGCGGTTTCAGCGGCGGAGACGAGCCTGATGGTTCTGGTAAGTTTATTAAAGCGGCTTTTGAAAATGAGAAGTTAAAAGAAGCGGTTATGGAGCTTTTGAATAATAGAGACGGATTGATTCTTGGTATTTGTAACGGTTTTCAGGCGCTTATAAAGTTAGGGGCTTGTTCCGTTTGGTGAGATAAGAAAGATAGACGATACCTGTCCTACACTGACATTTAATACTATAGGAAGGCATGTATCTCAAATTGTGTGTCGACTAAATTTCGTCTGTAAAATCTCCGTGGCTGTCTGGAGTTAATTTGGGCGAGATACACCAGATTGCAGTATCCCATGGTGAGGGCAGATTTGTTGCCAGCCCGGAAATAATCGCGGAAATGGAAAAGAATGGTCAGATTGCTACACAGTATGTTGATTTTAACGGTGAACCGACTTATGAGATGCCGTATAATCCGAACGGTTCTTATTATGCTATAGAAGGTATTACAAGTCCCTGACGGAAGAGTGTGTTTGGTAAGATGGGTCATTCTTGAGCGTATCGGGGAAAATGTTTATAAAAAATATAACCGGTAATATAGACCAAAAAATATTTGAAAGCGGAGTTAAATATTTTAAATAGTATAAGGAGAAAAACCATGTCATATTATGAAGCGTCCGAATTCCTTAAAAACAAAGACTAATATAAGACCTAAAAACGGCGGTAGTTCTAGGGTCGGGTTTGTCAGAACTGATTGATATGGCAGAAGTAGATACAATCATACCATATTCTGAAATACCCGGGTTTCCTGAGTTAAAAATAATACTTATCATAAATGCCGGTCTGTTTTTTGGAAAACTTTCAGGAAAAAAGATATATTGATTATGCAGGGAAGAATCCACTATTATGAGGGATTTTCAATGCAGGAATTAGTTTTTCCCTATACGAATGATGAAGTATCTCGGTATAGAGACGGTTATTTTGACTAATGCCAGCGGAGCTATAAATACTGATTTTGTTCCTGGTGATTTAGTTATGATTGAAGACCATATTAAACTAGGTTTTGATTCTCCTCTTCTGCGGCAAAAAATCCCGATGAGTTTGGAGAAAGATTTTTTTGATATGTCAAACGCATATACATCCGGTCTTAAAGAATTGGCTCTAAGCGCTGCTGAGAAAGAAAACATTAATCTTAAAACAGGTGTTTACGGATATATGACCGGACCTCAGTTTGAGACTCCTGCTGAAATTAGAATGCTGAGGATAGCGGGCGCTGATATTGTTGGTATGTCAACGGTTCCTGAGGTTATCGCCGCTTGTCATTGCGGTATCAAAGTCCTGGGATTATCGGGAGTATCAAATATGGCGGCGGGAATTGAGAACGGCGGGTTCAATACAGAAGTAATTGAAAATGCCGAACCGGTGTTTAGTGATAAAAGTTAAAAAGGCTGATTGAGAGAATTATTTGTGATATAAATTAGGAGATGATGATATGGACAGAATTGCAAGTTTCAGCGTTGACCATAGAAAAATAAAACCATGCGTATATATATCTAGAATAGACGGAGATATAACAACATATGATATGCGTATGAGAAAGCCGAATACTGGAGACCTTTTAAGCAATTCAGCGCTGCATTCACTGGAACATATGTTCGCTACTCTTATCAGAAATTCGGAAATCAGCGGCGACGTTATATATTTTGGGCCTATGGGCTGCCAAACCGGATTTTATCTGCTTATTAGAAATGCTGATAATCAGCAGGTCATTGATATAATAAAAAGAAACTTTTAAGAAATATAATTATATATGACGGAGAGATGCCGGGCGCCAGTGAGATAGAATGCGGTAACTATAGAAATTTAGATATGAATCTGGCGAAAGTTGAAGCTGAGAAATATTTAGAAGCTATTAAAGATATAGGCGTTGACGATTTGGTATATGAAACCTGAGGAGAAATAATAATGGGAAATATTTTGATTAAAAATATTACTGCTGTAACAATGTCAGACAGCTCAGGAGTGATTGAGAACGCTTATATTGTTATAAACGGAAATCTGATAGAGTATATAGGAAAAAGAAAAGCCTGAGACAGAAGATTTCGATTATGTGATAGACGGAGAGAATAAAGTTGTTATGCCGGGGCTTGTAAACACACATACTCATTTAGCGATGACTTTGCTTAGAAGCTATGCTGATGACATGAATTTGCAGGATTGGCTGTTCAACAAGATTTTTCCGTTTGAAGATAAGCTCATGGCAGACGATATTTTAAAGGGCAGTGAAATAGGCGTTGATGAAATGCTCGCCGGAGGAACCACTTGTTTCAACGATATGTATATGTCTCAGGCTGAAACGGGCAGAGTTGCGCTGAAAAAGGGAATACGAGCAGTTTTGAGCGACTGCGTGAATTTTGACGGCTACGATAGAAAAAGTTAAACTAATGGAAACAATGGCTGAAGAGTTTAAGAATGAGGATTTAATAAGCTTCACTTTCTCACCTCATGCTATCTATACATGTAGTTTTGACGTGCTTAAAAAGTGTTCGGATTATGCAAAATCTAATGATATGAGTATTCATACTCATTTGGCGGAGACAGACGGAGTTTGACGACTGTGTTAAAGAGCGCGGTATGACGCCAACTGAATACATGGAAACAACGGGTATTTTTTGACAGCCCCTACTATTGCGGCTCATTGTGTGTGTATGACGGATAATGATTTAGAAATATTAAAAAACATAATGTAAGCGTTGTGCATAACCCAATAAGCAATTTAAAGCTTGCTTCAGGGAGTCGCTCCCTATAACTAAGATGATTGATATGGGGATAAATGTGGCTCTGGGGACTGACGGAGCGTCCAGCAATAATAGCTTGGATATGTTTGAAGAAATGAAAGTTGCTGCTATTTTGCATAAGGGTATCACCCTAGACCCAACTGTTATGAATGCCTGGACAGTTTTGAAGATGGCTACGGTAAACGGTGCTAAAGGCGCTGGGGTTTGATAATTTGGGAGTTTTTAAAACAAGGATATTTGGCTGATATGATTATACTTGATTTTTAACTCTCCTCATCTTATGCCGAATAATAATACTGTTTCAAATTTAGTTTACGCAGCAAAATCAAGTGACGTTGAGTATATACTATTGTAAATGGAAAATTAGTATATAACCGTCAAACAAAAAGACAGATAAATATTTTTTTTATAAATCAGGAGGAATTAGGTATGGCACAAGTAGCAATTGTTATGGGAAGTAATTCGGATTTGCCGGTAGTTCAGGGAGCGATTGACCAGCTAAAAGCTTTTGGGGTTGATTTTGAGGCTCATGTTATTTCAGCCCACAGAACACCTCAGCGTGCTGAGGAATTTGCTAAATCAGCAAAAAGAAAACGGTGTTAAGGTTATAATCGCAGCTGCCGGAAAAAGCGGCGCACTTGGGCGGTGTAATCGCTGCTTATACTACTTTGCCGGTTATAGCACTTCCAATAAAAGTCTTCGTTTATGGACGAGGCTTGATTCACTTTTATCAATGGTTCAGATGCCAACAGGTATTCCTGTAGCGACTGTAGGAGTGAATGGTGCGGATAATGCAGGTATACTTGCAGTTCAGATGCTGGCTGTTTCAGATTCAGCGCTTGCAGAAAAGCTTGACAAGTTTAAGGCGGATATGGCTAAAGCGGTAGAGGAGAAGGATAAAAAAAGCTTCAAGACGAACTTTTAAACAAAGCATAATAAATTATTTTACTTAAAGATAAAAATCTATTTGGAGGATATGTGATGAGCGAAGCATATAAAAATGCAGGGGTAGATGTTGAGGCAGGGTATAGGGTCTGTTGAACTTATCAAAGAACATGTAAAGAGAACAAATATTCCGGGTGTATTATCCGGTATAGGCGGATTTGGCGGTCTGTTTGAGTTGGGCGGCGAATATAAAAATCCGGTATTGGTATCAGGAACCGATGGAGTTGGAACAAAACTGAAACTGGCTTTTTATTATGGATAAACATGAAACTGTAGGTCAAGATTGTGTAGCTATGTGTGTTAATGATATTGTCTGCGGAGGAGCAAAGCCTTTGTTTTTCTTGGATTATATTGCGGTAGGAAAAAATATTCCTGAAAAAATCGCCGATATTGTAAAGGGCGTTTCTGATGGTTGCGTTGCCGCAGGATGTGCGTTGGTAGGCGGTGAAACCGCTGAAATGCCGGGATTTTATGACCCGAGTGAATATGATTTGGCAGGGTTTTCTGTTGGTATAGTCGATAAAGAAAAAATTATCGATGGAGAAAATATTAAACCGGGCGATGTAATAATCGGTATTCAGTCTTCCGGAGTTCATAGCAACGGCTATTCTCTTATCAGAAAAGTATTTAATATAGATGACAGTTCTGAATGCGCCGAGGCTTTTAAAAGCTTATGATGATGAGTTGGGATGTTCTGTCGGTGAAAGCTCTTCTGGCTCCTACAAAAATTTATGTTAAGCCAATGCTTGCGGCTATTGACGCTGTTGATGTCAAAGCGGTTTCACATATCACTGGCGGCGGTTTTTATGAGAATATACCTAGAATGTTGAAAGACGGCACTAGAGCAAAAGTATATAAGGAAAAGTTTGAAGTATTGCCTATATTCAAGAAAATTCAGGAGAAGGGCGGAATATCAGAGCATGATATGTACAATACTTATAATATGGGTGTTGGCATGATGTTTGTTGTACCTGAAAGTCAGGCCGAAGAAGCTGTTAATGCTGTTAATGCAGCAGGCGAAAAAGCTTTTGTAATCGGAGAAATTACTGAAGGCGAAAAGGGTGTAGGATATATGCTGAGAATAGGTGTTTTGGTTTCAGGCGGAGGCACAAATCTACAGGCGATTATCGACGCAATATCAAACGGTAAAAATAACAAATGCGGGAAATTGTTACCGTGGTTGGTTCGAGACCCGGAATATACGCGCTTGAAAGAGCAAAAATTAAACAATATACCTTCTATTGTTATTTCAAGAAAAGCATTTAATTCATTGGAGGAGCATGATACTGCGGTTTGTGAACATATGAAGTATTGTGATGTTGACTTGATTGTCATGGCGGGTTATTTGAGCATTGTCGGTGACAAGCTCATAAACGAATTTAATAATAAAATAATAAATATTCATCCGTCTCTTATCCCATCGTTCTGCGGTCCGGGATTTTATGGACTTAAAGTGCACGAAGCCGCACTTGAACGCGGCGTTAAGATAACCGGGGCTACTGTTCATATCGTAAATGAAGTATGCGACGGGGGGCCGATATTGCTTCAAAAAGCTGTAGAGGTTAAACGGCCCGGCGATACTCCGGAAGTGCTGCAGAAGAGAGTAATGGAAGAAGCTGAGTGGGAAATATTACCTAAGGCTATAGATTTGATTGCGAACGGAAAAATATAAATTTTGGAGGCTAATCTGATTATGAAAATTATTGATTTATCCCAAGAATTAAAAAGAAAATACATATCCCGGCAGGGGAATTATTGTCGGTAAATCTCAGGATGGAAAGAGTGCGGTTTGCGCTTACTTTATAATGGGCAGGAGCGCTAACAGCCGTAATCGTGTATTTGTTGAAGATGGAAACGGAATCCGCACAAAAGCTTTTTGACGAATCAAAACTGGAAGACCCGTCCCTTATAATCTATGCCCCTGTAAGGGGTTTTGGGTAATAAGACAATTGTCACAAACGGCGATCAGACTGATACAATATATGAACTTATGAATAAACAGATGACCTTTGAACAGGCGCTTAGAACAAGGGAGTTTGAACCTGATTCTCCAAACTATACCCCTAGGGATTTCAAGTGTTATGAAAGTGAGCGATGGGGATTATAACTATGCTATATCCATCTTAAAAAGTGCAGACGGCGACCCTTCTTCATGTCAGAATACAGCTTTGCTTATTCAAATCTATAAATGGAATCGGTCATTTTATCCATACGTATAAATGTGATGGAAACCCGCTTCCAAGTTTTGAGGGAGAACCTAAAAAGTGGAAATACCTAATTGCATTGATGAGTTTTCAAAAATGATTTGGGAGAGCCTTAATGAGGATAACAAAGTTTCTTTATTTGTAAGATATATCGATATAAAAAGCGGCAAAACCGAGTCGAGGATAATAAATAAAACGTATAACTGTATACGTGAAAGATTTTAGCAAACTTTGTATTCAATTTAGGAGGAAGATAAAAGTATGAAAGAAATGGAACTAAAGTATGGGTGTAATCTAATCAAAAGCCTTCGCGCGTATATATGGAAGACGGCAGTGAGCTTCCGATTACAGTTCTGTGCGGAAAGCCGGGCTATATAAATCTTTTGGACGCTCTAAACGGTTGGCAGCTTGTAAAGGAGCTTAAAAGGCTACAGGGCTTCCGGCGGCTACATCGTTTAAGCATGTGTCACCGGCAGGGAGCCGCAGTTGGGCGTGAGCTTTCCGATACGCTTAAAAAGATTTATTTTGTTGATGATACTATTCAAATGACTCCTTTGGCTAATGCTTATGCGAGGGCGAGAAGTGCGGACAGAATGTCTTCGTTTGGAGATTTTATTGCGCTTTCTGATATTTGTGATAAGGCTACCGCTCAATTGATCGCAAAAGAAGTGTCGGACGGAGTAATTGCTCCCGGATATGATGACGACGCTTTGGAAATTTTGAAAGGCAAGAAAAAAGGAAATTATAATATAATTCAAATAGATAAAGATTATATTCCATGCCCGATCGAAAAGAAACAGGTTTATGGAGTTACTTTTTGAGCAAGGCAGAAACGAGCTTGACATTAATAAGGAACTTTTGTCAAACGTTGTCACAGAGAATAAAAATATTTCAGAATCACAGCTTCGTGATTTGATGATTTCACTTATTACTTTAAAATATACACAATCTAACAGCGTATGTTATGTTAAAGACGGACAGGCAATCGGTATAGGCGCAGGTCAGCAGTCTAGAGTTCACTGCACAAGGCTTGCCGGAAACAAAAGCCGACGTATGGTGGCTGAGACAGGCTCCTCAGGTTTTAAATTTAGAGTTTGTTGACGGTCTGAAAAGGGCTGATAGAGATAATGCGATTGACGTTTATATTTCTGACGAGTATATGGATGTTTTAGCTGACGGCGTATGGGAAACCCGATTTAAAACAAAACCTCCGGTGTTTACAAAAGAAGAAAAGACAGAATGGCTGAAAAAAAAGAATACAGACGTTTCACTCGGAAGCGATGCGTTTTCCCATTTGGAGATAATATAGAAAGAGCGCATAAATCAGGTGTTACGGCTATTGCACAGCCGGGCGGTTCTATCAGAGATGACAATGTTATAGAAACCTGTAATAAATATGGTATGGCTATGGCGTTTACAGGTATACGCTTGTTCCACCATTAATATTAATAAATAATTAGTTGTTTAGAAATTGTTAAAAAAGCATTTGTACAATGTATAGAGTGTTAAAGGTTGTACGAAAAATATTTATTATCTTTCGAAAAAATTGGAGCATTACTTATATTAATGTTTTTGTTTAGAAGTTTGTTGTATATAATTGTTTTTAACAGTGTATTAAAAAATTTTGTATTTAGTGATTTACGGCATAGTCAAAAGCGGCTATGCCTTTTATTTTTTATAAATTATAATTAAAGAGTGAGGTATAATGATTTTTTGAAACAGAACGTTTAAAACTTAGAGAGCTAAATATAGGCGATTTTAAAGATTTGGCTGAAATATTACAGGATAAAAATGTTGTATATGCGTATGAGCATGACTTTTCTGACAGGGATGTGCATGAATGGATGGAGCGTCAGTTTAACAGATATTTAAAGTATGGTTTTGGATTGTGGGCAGTTGAGTTAAAGGGAAGCGGTGAGATGATAGGACAAGCTGGGCTTACCATTCAGCCGTATAATGAATCTGAGGTGTTGGAAATCGGTTACTTATTAAAGAAAAAGTTTTGGCATAAGGGGTATGCGATAGAATCGGCAATGGGATGTAAAGAATATGCTTTTTGAAGTTTTGAAAGCGGATAAAGTATATTCTATTATAAAATCTGATAACTATCCTTCAATACGAGTTGCCAAGTCTATTGGGATGAGTAAAAGAAAGTGAATTTTATACTCAGTATTATGGTACAAAAGTTTACACTATTTATTTTCTGTAAGTAAAAAATAAAATACATATTATACTGAGTTTATATAGTAAAAATCCGTCTGAAATTATTTAAATAATTTGGTGAAAAAAGCCTTTTAATTGGATAAGTGTTATGTTATAATATTGGGCAAGCTATTAAAATGAGGTGTATTATGCTAGATATAAAGAAAGTTCAAATGTATACAGATGGAGCATGCAGCGGAAACCCGGGGGCCGGGCGGTTATGGAACAATTCTGAGGTATGGGAATTTGAGAAAAAATTGTCCGGCGGCGAGGCTCAGACCACTAATAACCGTATGGAGCTTATGGCTGTTATTGTCGGTCTTAAAGCTCTTAATCAAAAAATGCTGTGTTGATATATACAGTGATTCCAAATATTTATTGACGCAATTGATAAAGGCTGGGCAAAAAGTGGAAAAAGCAACGGATGGATGCGGAATAAAAAAAAAAAGCTTTAAATCCGGACCTTTGGGGGAAGAGGTTTTAAGCCTTCTTGAAAAGCATGACGTTACTCTTCATTGGGTCAAGAGGTCACAACGGACACC